>JAEEGG010005523.1_pt1 | contig 29950 bp, 23 predicted proteins | sample 9134161 | NCBI WGS metagenome assembly JAEEGG01 (sample SAMN16246543, study PRJNA631951) | gut metagenome | biome: gut microbiome; feature: rumen; material: CR-attached | host: Bos | place: Iran: Karaj | collected 2018-10
CTAAAAATCGCGGAAACGTGTATGGCTGCATAACAAGAAATGTATGAAACGTAAGATTTATGACCGTTTATTACAGTGGAAAAGGGAGTCTCAGGGTGATAGTGCGCTGATGATAGAAGGTGCTCGTCGTGTGGGAAAGAGTTATATTGTTGAAGAATTCGCCAAGAAAGAATACAATAGTTATATTCTTATTGACTTCAACAATACAACACAACAGATGCGTGACCTGTTTGTCAATTATCTGAACGACCTCGATACGTTCTTCATGTACTTGAGCCTTTATACTGGCATTACGCTGCATCAGCGTCAATCGCTTATCATTTTCGACGAGGTTCAAAAGTTTCCTACGGCACGAGCAGCAATAAAATATCTGGTAAAAGATCATCGTTACGACTATATTGAAACGGGCTCGCTCGTCAGCATCAAAAAGAATGTGAAAGGAATCACGATTCCATCGGAAGAAGAGCCGATAGAACTACATCCTATGGACTTCGAAGAATTCCTATGGGCAATGGGTGAACAGTCGTTGATGACACTCATAAGAATGCAGTTTGAGGCTGGCAAGCCGATGGGGCAGGACATGCACCGCAAGGCCATGACCTGGCTACGACAATATATGATAGTAGGTGGTATGCCGCAGGCCGTACTCAAATATGCTGAAACAAAAGACTTCAATCAAGTCGACAGACAGAAGCGTCTGATTCTGAATCTATACCGCAACGACATTCAGCAGTATGCCGAGGGCCTGGAGACAAAGGTAACACAGATTTTCGACGAAATACCATCGCAACTGCAGCGTCATGAGAAGAAGTTCCGATTGGCGGATTTGCAGAAGGATGCCCGTTATCGCGACTATGATTCAGCTTTTCTATGGCTGGCTGATGCTAAAGTTGTGAACATCTGTTTTAATAGTACGGAACCAAACGTCGGGTTCAAACTGACAAAGGACGGTAACACCCTAAAGTGTTATATGGCCGATACGGGTCTGCTGATTAGCCACTCTTTCGATGAAAACGGCATTGTAAAAGAAGAGTTATATAAAAAACTGATGTTCGACAAACTTGAGTTTAACGAAGGGATGCTGATGGAGAACATTGTGGCACAGATGCTCAGGGCTGCTGGACATAAGTTGTATTTCTTTTCTAACTATTCGAAAGATGATGCTGAGAAACGAATGGAGATAGACTTCTTGGTTAGCAAAGCCATCACAACAAGTCGCCATAATGTTTCGCCCATTGATGTTAAGTCAGGCAAGAACTACACCCTCTCGTCACTTGAAAAGTTCAGAAAGAAATATGTGAACATGCTCTCTACTCCCTATATTTTACATACATCAGATTTGAAAACGGAAGAGGGGATCACGTATCTTCCATTATACATGACCCCTCTGCTGTAGATTTGACTACTGACATTCTTGACGATAATGTTTTAACTGCTGATAGAGTGCAGTATAACTACTGCTCAGGTTGGAGTGGTCTGCAAGGTAGTAGGCGAGTTGACTTAATGATACCTGCAGGGCACCAAGGGCATCAAGATCAAGTAAGTCGTAATAGACACGGTTGGAGTAGATTTGTTTCTTGTCGAACTCAAAATGGGTTATGGCGAGGGCGTCGACAGCCGTGTCGTCATCAATGAGATAGGGCCGCCACGACTCTATGACCTTCCTCAGTTCTTCGTGGCGGGTCTTACGGAACAAGGCTGACAGCGGTGTATCATCACTAAAATGTGCCGTAGTGGATGCCTCTTGGGAAGATGATTTTGATTGTTTCGGATATTTGTCACCATAAAAATACTGGTTATCCGCATGATCAACGTGCTGTGCGCCAGAGGCGACGTAGACCAAATGAATATGGCTGCCGAAGTTTTGCAGGTCCGCCTGATGCAGCAGTTCAAGCAGACGGTTAAAGAAGTAAAGGACTTCGTTGTCATTGCTGTAATTCATAATTTTAACGTGAGTTCGACAAAAATGGTTTTAAAATAATAGTCTGAATATTAGGTAATTAGCGATATTTTTAGTAACTTTGTAGTACCACCCATAAAGTTGAACTAAAGAATATCGCTAATGTTTACCGAGGACAAAGTTACTGAAATTTTCTGTATGGCAGATGATTTTTGCAAATTTTATGATGCAATGATGGAAAAATATACCATTAAAGAGGCAAAAAAACGGGAATATCACCGTGATGGTACTCTTTCCAAGGCAGAAGTCATGGTGATTATGATTCTGTTTCACGGTTCGGGCTACCGTTGCCTGAAGCATTTCTATCTGGAGCATGTTACCAACCATCTCCGCCACCTGTTCCCAGAACTGGTATCTTATAACCGCTTTGTGGAACTGGAGAAAGAGGTTGCTATTCCTTTGGCCCTTTTCATCAAAAAAGTGTTGCTGGGCAAATGCACAGGTATCAGTTTCGTTGACAGCACACCACTCAGGGTCTGCAAGAATCAGCGCATCCATATTCACAGGACGTTCAAAGGTATAGCCCAAAGGGGAAAGTGCTCGATGGGCTGGTTCTTCGGATTCAAGTTGCACCTCATCTGCAATGAGAAGGGAGAGGTGCTCAACTTCATGATTACTCCTGGCGATGTCGATGACCGCAAGCCGCTTGAGTACAAGGCCTTCGTAGAATTTCTGTATGGCAAACTCGTTGGGGACAAAGGATATATTGGCAAGGAAATCTTCCAACGCCTCTTCGTTGACGGTATCCAGTTGATAACAAAACTCAAGAGTAACATGAAAGGCGCACTGATGAGTATGTCAGACAGGCTGCTGACCAGAAAGAGGGCTATCATAGAGACCGTCAATGACGAGCTGAAGAACATTGCTCAGGTTGAGCATTCCAGGCACAGATCGTTTGACAACTTCATGGTTAACCTGCTTGGCGCCTTGGCTGCATACTGCTTCTTCCCCAAGAAGCCGTGCATCTCATGTGAAAGGGATTGGGATAACCAATTAGCATTGTTCTAAATTCGTCGAACTCACGTTAATTTTATTTCCTTTTTTATCAATTAAACAAATGGAAGTTGATAAAAAGGGGGCGGGCTTGTTAACTGGCTACGACATCGTTCCTTAAGGCTCGTTACACCTTTGCGCGAATGCCATACCCAAAGCCCACGCCCCCATATGGAGGTGTGAGCTGGCAGACACTCTTTCCCGCGCATCAATTTGTATAACGATTTTAAAGGAACGGCAAGAAAGCTGTCATTACTCCGGGTGCAAAGATAATCTAAATCTTTGAAATACCCAAATTTTTGTGACTATTTTATGGGCTCATGACACTTTTCTTCGTTTGAGAGTTCGCATTATGTTGATTTCACGACACAGAAGGATCAGGCACTTCTGTGCCCTAAAAATAGAAGCGTAATCCGCCCAGTATATCGGTTCTGCGGATGCCGTAGAATTCATCTTTATTCAGCTCGAAGCCATCTGGTCGATCAAGACTCATCGAAAAGGCGTCCAGTTTGATGCCGATACCAATATTCTTAGTACACATATATTCCAAATTCATGCCACTTTTGGCCGCAAAGCCACCTTCACTATAAGACAGGCCCCACTTAGACTCCTTGTAGTTGCCATAGCCGAGGCTTAGCGTAACATCAAAGCGCCACTTTTCTCCAAGTTTTAAACCCAATGCAGCACTTGGACCTATGTATAATAAATCCACATCGTAACCTTCATCAAACGAGGTATGAAAGTAGTTGAAGTCAGCTCCAACACCAAGCAAAGTCCAGAAGTGCTGGTAGAAAAGATCTGCCGAGAAACCGCCTTTGTTCTTGTATTCGCGCCTGTCTGTGACGATCTTGGAGGTGACGATTCCGTAACCAAAGTCTGCGCTGAAGATATTCTTGGGATTGTTGACTGCGCGTTCGTATTTTGAGATTTGTGCTCTTGCCATATTGGCCAGTTCTGTATCGTTATTCAGCTCTGCTTTCTGAATGGCACTTACCGCATCTATGTTAACCAGTGAGTCTGGCAGCAGAAGCATACTGCCCCAAATGCGATGACAGGTAGAAGTCCAGACGCTCGGCTCCTTATGTTGGTCAATGCGTAAGGCATTACCTCCACTTTCTGCAGTCTTTTTTACAGCCAATGAGAGCATATTACTATAGAGGCACATATAGGATGGCGTAATACCGCCGTCAGTCACTCTCACCGTTCCGATGACTTTTGCATCAGCAGGAACCTGCTCTCCCAGTTCATACACCACTACAGAGTCTGCCGGTCGGGCAGGATGATGCTCTGTCAATTCTGCTATGACTCTCGGAGCTGTCTGGCATCCCGTTATCACAAATGCCATAGTCATTAGCATCAGCATTGCGAACAACCATGAAATGCTATTCTTTTTCATATTCATTTAGTTTTATTCTTATTCCTTTTTCTTCAATTCCTTTTGGCGGGTTTTAAAGGCCTTATGTCACACTAGTTCCTGTCCCTTCTGTGTCCAATATAGATGTTTGAATATTTATCTCTTTTCAGCACGCTGGCGCTCTGTGTCCTTCGTGTCGTGATGGATACGGCGGACCTTCTTGCCACCAAAGGAATAGGTGGCGGTGAGGCCGATGTAGTGGGCGTGATGGTTGGTGTGACAGGACTGTTGTATAGGCTCTACGTCCCGGCCGACTCTATACGAAGCATAATATCCGTTTCCAATCCTTTCATCGGTGACATACTGGTGGAAAGGATCATTTGCCACAAGGGAAATTCTAAGACGGTCATCCAGCATCGAATAGCGCAGGACAAAGTAGAAATAACCATAGCCTGTCGTCTCTGTCAATCCTTGATAGTCGGAGAACCAGTGTTGATAGCGGGCATTCAGCAGGAGCGTGTGCTGGCGATTCAGGTACCTGTCGGCAGAAAGAACCAGCCGATGCCCCCATCCATAGAGATTCGGTAGATTATCAGACCAAGACCTGTAGTCATGATAGTAGAATTCGTCTTCGACCGTAACAAGCTGGTTGGGATTTAATTGTCGCTGATAGCGCAAGTAGAGCCCCGTTTGATTGCTTTGGTTTCCATTCGCGACTCCATTCTCAACGTATGTCATCGTGTATGAATCTTGTGGGATTATAATACATCGTGTTCCCCGTTCAACAACATTACTGGTATGATGATGATAAGCGGAGGCATAAAACCCATGATGGTTCAGATAGCTCACTTCAATGTTACTCATTCGACTAGGCTTTAAGTTGGGATTACCCTCAAAGTATTCAAATCCAGTCTTATAGATACAAAGAGGATTGAGATCATAGAAATTAGGGCGTATGGTACTTGTTCCCCAAGTCAGAACAATCTGGTGTCCAGTCTTTGGTTTGACGGAAAAACTGAACGACGGTAGCCAGTAGTCGCGTGTAAAAACCCTGCCTATAAGAAAATGAGGTTCGATGTCATATTTAGATGTCATTTCGCCATATCTGCTGTCTACTTCTCTATCTATATCGATATGTTCATAACGGAGACCCGCTTTGAAAGCACATTTTTCCCATTCATGATGAAATGAAAGATAAACCGCCTTGGTTTTCTCCTGATAATCAAATTCATTAAAAAGGAGTAAATAATCATTATATTTGGAGGTGTATGAATAATGGCCTTTATTGTTAATGCTTGTATAGGAGCCACCAGCATCAATCGTCACAAAACTAAATGGCAGCGACAGGTCAAGTCTGCCAGACTGGATGTGATAGTCAACTGTGCTATTCCATAAAACAGTTTTTATTGGTTCCTCATGTAAAGGGGTTTCGTACCTGACCTTCGTCATCGCATCGTCATCTTTCTTGAAATTGTTGTAAGTGAAGATAAGCTTTTTCCCCTTAGAGTCGAGTCGCCAGTCGCAATAGGCGGTCAGACTCTTGTTTTGTGTGTTGTCTTTGGGTTTCAGTTTTGCTTCTGACCATAATGATCGATATATTAATGGTCCATATAAATCTGTTTGACCTAAAAAGGACATTCTACCTGTGGCTATTTTCTCCGGCCAGAGAGTCTGCCACGAAAGCATTGCTCCCAGCTCCAGACTCTTGATGGGCATATAGCGGAGCATCAGATTGGTTGCAAATTCCTTATCTGTCTGTTTGGTGCGAGTGTCTGAGTAAAAACTGTTTTCTTTCGAGATCCGATAATCCGTCACATCGTCCGTTGTTTGTTTCGTGCATCCGTCATGGGCATCTAAGGTTATGTCGAACTTCTCCGAAGCATAACTGACAGAGCCGCTGCCTCGCTCGCTCCAATCATCGCTAAGACCAGCTTCTGCGCTGACGTCGCCTCGCCAGCCGAGTGTCTGGTCGCGTCGCATGACGATGTTTATATAACCGCCTCCCATCTCCATCACGTCGCGACCTGATGGAATGGAAATCACCTCAATACGCTCGATGTCCTCAGAGCGCAGGGTCCAGAGTTTCTGCTGGATAGCCTCGTTGCCCATCTCCGTGATATGTCCGTTGAGCATAAAACGGGCAGGACCCTTGCCAAGAATCATGGCGCGCCCTCCAGCCATACTCACCATCGGCACACGACTGAGCATTTCCTGGGCATTGAGCCCACGGGCAAACTCATCGTTGCTCACGATATACTGCAGACGGTCTGCCTGACTGCGGATGACGGGCATCCGTCCGCTCACGGTGACATTGCTCAGGTAATTGTTCTCCATCTGCATACGAATGGTGCCCACATCGCCGATAGCCATCACCCGTTCGATGGTCTTGAAGCCCACACAACTGATTCTCACCCTCGCCCACTCTGCCCCACAGGGAATCACGAAGTCACCAGCTTCATTGCTCACGCCACCACCTATGTAGACAGAATCGGATGGGGGAAAGAGCGTTATGTTGGCATAGGCAACGGGCTGGCGGTCTGGCCCAACCAAACGCCCCATCAGCTTCGTGCGGTCTTTCTGGATGCACTCCACGAGGATGTCGCGCCCTTTGACATTGACTCTGACGGGATAGAATCCGCAGACTTCGCGCACGGCATCGGGCAGCGAGCGACCTCGCTTGACGGTCTTGGTCACAGTAAAGTCCTCCAGCTCGTCATAGACGAAGGATATGTCGTAATGCTTCGACGACCTGTCGAGTTCGATCAAAGCCTCTGAGAGCGAGGTCCCCTGAAAAGTGTGCTGTGCCTGAGCTAAAGTGCTGAAGGCACAGAATATAATAAGGTATAAGAAGCGCTTCATGTTTATTCTGCAATGATTTGGTTTGGGGTCTGGCGGATGCTGACCTTCTCAAAGCTGTTCAGTCGCTCTACCATCTGACTCAGCGGCGCAGAGGTGTTCCATTTGGTGTACAGGCGGATGTGGCGGGATTGCTCATTGCGGTAGTCCACTTCCAGATGGTAATGGTCTGCCAGCTCGCCGAGTATCTGTTGCAGCTCTGCATTCTCAAAGGTGCGGATGGTGTCGGATTCGGAGGATTTTGTGTCGGGTGATGGGTGTTGGGTGTTGGCTGATACCACAGACTCCTGACTCCCGACTCCTGTATCCTGAGTCCTATAATATTTTATTGCTGCGAAAGTGATGCCCGACAGCAGCAAGATGCCGATAAACATAGCGGCTATCTTCCACAGGCTCATACCTGTGTTTCGCTTGGTCTTCCTTTGGGCAAAACCCTCTTCGGCCTTCACCATCAACTCATAATAGGCCCGCATGTCCGGGTCATCCATCAGCTGTTGCAGCTCCTCGTCAGTATAGTCCTGCGGACGCTCTGTCATCTTGAGCAGTTCTTCGATATCTTTCATATGCTTGTCGGATTGAATTTCTCTTTCAGTTTTGTGAGGGCTTTGGCCAGGTGCTTGTAAACGGCTCTTTCGCTGATGCCGAGCCGTTCGGCTATTTCCCAGTACCGCAGTCCTTCGTCGAATCGTAATTGGAACACGCGCCAGGTCTGCTTGGGAAGGACGCTCTCCGCATAGTCGATCATCTCTGTGATGCGTTCGCGTTCGCTGTCGATAGCTGTCATGCTGGAATCTGAGAGCGTCAGTCTGCGTTCCATTCTTTCCCGAAGCGTCAGTCTGCGGATGCGATCCAAGCAGAGATTGCGGATGGTTGCCATCAGATAGCTATCCTCATGCCCTTCGGGCAATTTCAGCGAGCCTTCCGCCACTCTGGCAAACACATCGCTCACAGTGTCGCTTGCGTCGTCATCGTCCTTCAGCATCTGCCTGGCCTTCGTCAGCAACTGCTGATAGCTCTCTCTATATAGTTGTTCTATTTCTTTCTTTTCTGTACTCATTCTATATATATAACGAATAAGCACCCCGTTTTCCTACCCCATGAAAGAAAAAAATTTTTAGGACACAGAAGTCAGGCACTTCTATAACAGCCACAAAGTGTCCCCAGTATGACATGTGACACTTATTTTCTGATTATTTTATAAATAAGTTTTAAGTCACTGCTATTCTTTTCTATATCTGCCCGGTCAACCTTATTCCAATCAACTTTTGTCCCATCAGAATAGAACACTTGTTCTATCGGTGACAAAGTATATAGCGAATTGTGATAGTACATTATCTGACCTTGCCAGATAAACTGGAAAATAGCTTCGTCAACCTGTGTAGGAGCATCGTAATTTTCAAGTTGTTTGATATATGTGACAAGCCAATCTGGTAGGTTGTCCATAGATTTTAGCTCTATGGTAAAAAGATTGTTATCAATTTTTTCATTGATACCATAGACCATTTCCTCATCATTGCTGCAATTAGAAAAAAACGTTGCACCAAGTAAAATGCTTAAGCAAAGAATAATCTTTTTCATACTTACAAATTTTAGTTAATAAGTTCTATTTCTTTCTTTTCTGTACTCGTTCTATCTATATAACGAATAAGCAGGCCGTTTTCCTACCCCATGAAAGAAAAAAAAATTTTAAAGGTATAACAGAGGGACGGTTTTTTGTTATAACGGAAGAACCTTCCCTCTGCTATATGCTTGGATGTACTCAAATCTATCCCCATGACTATTACTGATTTGGAGCCCTATTTTCACTGTTTTGGCCAAAACTGGATACTGCTTTTTAAGTTTTGGCCAAGAATCGACTCAGTGGCCGAACATTCTGGGAAGAAAAACACAAAAAAGAGAACAACCTGCTGAAAATCGACGTAATTTTGCAGTGTCAACAAGACAGAACAACAGTCTTAAAGACAAAAAGAGATAATAACAACAAAGTATAAACAATTTAAAAACATTACAGTTATGATTAAGCAGATTCTTTTCGTAGAGATGGTTTCCATGAGTCTCCTCCTCTCAGTATTCTTCGCATTCGCAACCATCGACAAGAACGATGACAAGCAGGTAAGAAACAACACAGAGATCACAGTCAAGAGTGTAAAGGCTGATCAGCCCCAGTCAACATACATCTACACGAACGGCGGTGTCTACGCAGCACCACAGAATAAGCAGCAATGACCCTCATGTGACATGTTAAGTAAAAATACATAGTAGGGTCGGTTCCTATTGTGTCCTTTGACTTTTTCATTATCATATATATTTAAGTGTTAATTGTTTTATTTAGTTCTAGGCGTGGCTGTCTGGAGAAGGGAGTGGCGGATGCCGAGGTAGTCTTGATAGCCCGTCAACCAGATTGATATCGGCTTAGAATCGCTGTTGCGGACGATTCTGCCATCAGGTGAAACGATACAGTAGGCATCCAAGGAATTGCTGATGCCCATGGTTTTGTTTAAATCCTTAATCCGGTCGATGCGACTTGACTGGTTAAAATAATAATGCTCGCCTTGCAATTTCGTAAAATATCGCAGCCAGTTAGCATTTTCCCATCCTGCGTATCTGGACTTCAGGTTCAGATTGCTATTAAAGACATTCACCCACACGATATCAAGATCAGCCAATTCACGTTGTAAGGGTAAAATTACATGATTCAATAACGTCGGGTCGGCCCCTCGCCAAAAACGGACAAAGATAGTATGTCCACGATAGCGTTCGCACAGCGTCTGGAAAACCAACGAGTCAGGAATGCCCTGCAAGGTGTCACCAACGATTTCTTTCCCATCCAATCTGTTAAATTCCTCACGGTAGATGTTCTGCCACGCCAGCAACAATTGCCGATAGGCGGGAGGCAGATTGACTAACGTTTCGGCAATCTCATCACTGTCGAGCAACATGAACTCTCTGCTCATCCGATCCTGCAACTTCCGTACGGTTTTCTCACGTTCAATAAAAGGCGGGAAGAGTGTATTTACATTAACATTGAAATCTAAGAACTCACTCAGGTCGGGGCAATAGACCATCTTTGGGTCTTTGATCAGTCGATCAAATGCTTCTAATTCAGCAACTACCGCATCGCGCTGCCATGCAATAAGTTTCTCTTTGGCTTCTGGAGATTCTTGCGTCCCTTCGGTAGCAAGCGGCAAGCCGGTTACATTGGCTTCGTTTTCCAGTTCCTTTGGCGGGGTTGTTGATACTCGCATCACTGTTTTTATCTTCCAATATAGTCTGACCAGTTCCTTCAAGGCTGGCGACCATTGCTCTTCAACCTTCATCGTGTCGAGTTCGGCCATCCGCAATTCCAGTTGTTTGGTAGGCGGCATCGCCAGGATTTCTTTATGTCGTTCCCACTCTTCTCCGTCCGTAAAGATGTTCGCGAAGTACTTAACGATGAAATCTATATTGTAAAAAAACAAATGCTCGTTCAGTTCATTGGCCAGTTGGGCCAACGGGCCCTTCGTTATGTAGAGTATGGTGCTACTGTTGGGCTTATTATTCATATACCGATAGTTTATCTCACGCATATTGAAATATACTTCAGTCTCTATATCTGGTCCTATATAGACAATACCCTTACCTCGTTGCTGTGGTTCAAATGTCAGCGAGACAGGTGTGATGTGGGCAACTGGCAGGCGGAAAGTAAAGTCGCCTGTAGGCGATACCTGAGTACAGAGCGTATCACCAAATTGATGTGGTGATGAGTTCGGTTGACGAAATACGAGTGTCATCTGACTGCACATACCAGACCTATAGTCCATCAGATGACCCTTGATGGTAGCCCATCCGAAACGATAATCAACCTTGGGCAGGGTGTCTTGCACGACCATAATCTCCTTCAGCCGTCCCTCTACATCTTTTGGTAACTTAAATGGGGGAAGCGGATTACCGTCAAGACGGATGCCAAATATGCCTTGATTGTAAAACTTGGGATCAATCATGTCTACTTCCGTTACATCTACTGGTAACGGGGGAAACACAAATTGCGCATCAAATGCATTCTTACCAATAACCTCAAATGTCTTTGGTTTGTCTGGCTGGAGCCCATAGTCAGAGATTATCTGGCGGAGGGGATAGGTGCGGCCCTTCATATCTCGCAGACAGGTCTTATAACTGAAGAAGATGGCTTGCTCATCCCTTCCTGCGATATGCAGATGGAAAACGGTAGCCGTATCGCTCATGACGACAGATTCTGTCCACAGGCGAGTGAGCATATTCTGATATACACTTTCCGGCTCAACTATGGTACGCTCTGAGGCAGAAACCTGACAGATGGCAGCAGCCATCACTATTATTATAAGCAGTCGCTTTTTCATCATCGTTTTTTATTTAGTCATTATTGAAATCAACGGGCAGCACGAAATGGGCATCTGTAACTCTGCCATAGCGACGGGCAGGAATCCATTGAGGCATCTGCTCCACGATTTTAACGGCTTCATGATATGCCTCTTTGTCACCACGAACCAGTCCGATGTCGTCTATCGTCCCGTCTTGTTTGATGCGGAACTGCACGTAGGCCCGTTTCCCTGCCATAGAAGCATCATTCTCTAAAACCTGAGCCACATGCAGTTGCACAAAGGCTCGTAAGGCTGACATGCCACCTGGGAATTCAGGGGGTTGGGTTAGATTGATGTATTCGTTCCGATAGACATCGTTGACATAATCGTCTGATGAAAGGCTGTCTGTGGTCTCTTCTTTGACTGTTGGTATTTCTTCTGAGTCAGTGGATTGCATATCGGAGACATCGGATATTCGAACGATTTCAGATTGTTGGTCTGGCTGTGGGCTTGGCTGCGGTATTTCCGTTGCCTTCTCTACTCTCTCCACTATTTCCTCTACCTTTTCGTTCATCTTTGGCGTTGCAAAAGCCGTCAATACGACGAGCATCACTGGTAGAATATAGAGCACCTTGCTACGCAACCAAGGGTTCGATTTGGGATGGTTCATCATATAGATGCGCTTTTTGATGAGACTGTGGTTGAAGTTGTTGGCAAAGGCGTAGGAAGTATTTGCCAAGGCCTTTTTCACAAGGAGCGCCTGATAATTGTGCAACGAAATGCCTTGATGCAGCACATAGTCATCGGCCTCATATTCATGGACATCACGAAGACTACGCCCCAGCAGATAGGCAATGGGATTCCACCATTGTAAAGCCTCTACAAGCGTCAGAAACAAGATGTCTATTGAGTGACGGTTAAGAATATGGGCTTTCTCATGCAGCAGAATCTCACGGCCAAAAGGCATGTAATCACTCTCGCTGATGACAATACTCCGCATCCAACTAAAAGGTGCCACGTCATCGATATGACAATAAATAGTCGCTTTCCCACTTTTGTCCGTCCACAGACAACCGCCTCGGATAATCTGACCAATTCGGAATAGTTGCCAAAGGCGGATGCAAAGCGCCAGACTTACACCTATTATATATACTAATGCAAGAATGCCTAAACATGAAGTTGTCTGAGTCGTTGCAGCCAATGACATCGAGGTTGTTTCAGCCTTTTGTGTCATTAACATGATACGTTGCTGCATTTCATAGACTACGGGCTGCTCAGGAGTTGCCAAAGATGGGATGTCTACCATCGGGAGCACTAAAGCCTGCATGAGAATCGTAAGCAATGTGATACGGTTCATGCGGAAGAAGCTCTCCTGTCGCAGCATCAGCGTGTAAGGCAGATAGAGCAAAGTCAACACAAGGGCAGACTTGATGCTATATATAAGCAGTGTCATCATAAAGCATCCTCCTCCATCAGTTTCAAGAGCTCTCTAATGTCATCCGCAGAGATATGTTCTTCCTTCACGAAGAAACTGAACATCGACTTGAAGCTATTGCCGAAGAAATCGTCCTTCACCTCTTCCATCACCTGACGACGATATTTCTCCTTGGTGATAAGGGGCGTATAGATGAGCAGTTTGCCCGTTCCTTTCCTATGTTCCACGAATCCTTTCTGTGTCAGGATTTTCAGGAAAGTGGCGATGGTTGTGTAGGCAGGCTTCGGTTCTGGATAATGCTCCAGGATATCGTTGACGCACGCCCCTTTTTCTAAATCCCACAGGACGTTCATCACCTGCATCTCACCTCTGGTCAATGTCTGCTGTTTCATGCCAATTACCTTTATTGTTAGACTGCCGCAAAATTACTAAGTTTTTAAAAATCGAAAGTCTTAGTAATCGCAAATCTTTCAAAATCAGCGAATCTTTAACTTTCATTATTAGTAATTCAGCGGCGATTATTAGTAATTAACGCACGGTACAAACATATATAGTCAGAACAGTTCTGCCTCAGATCTCCATGATGATAGTTTTTTTGTTCATTGTTCGTTATGTATTTTACTATTCGAAGAAGAAATCTGGAGGGAACTTCACAGTGGCCTCCAGTTGTCCCGGGCATTTATGAAAATACGGCATCCACACCTTCCAGTGCGAGCGCCACAACGGGCGATGTCTGCATCGAGGCTGCCAACGAGCGGGAATCCCCTTTGTGTCCTAATCATTATTGACTAGAATCCACTCTTTGAAGAACGGGTCTTCTAACTCATAATGGTCAGAATAGATAACGTAGCCATCCTTTTGCAGGCGCTTCAAAGCACTGTAGATGGTACTTGTGCGATACTCACCAGACTGCAACGGCTTCTCTGATACCAGACGCTGAAGGATCCATTTGTTTGTGCGGTTGAAGTTCATCCACAGACGTTCATAATCCAGGCCATGCGTCGTCACAATATGGTCGATTGCCTTTTGCATCGGGTCTGTGGTAGCAGGCTAGAGCACTCCAATCTGCCACACGTTAGCAGCCAACTGCTGGGTATAATAGGGATGGCAACTCGTATAGTCAAGAATCCTGTCTGCCAATTCTGTGTGGTTCTCCGAATAACATCCTGCCAAGCGGTCCGACAGATATCGGTGGAAATCGTCACGAGGCAGTTTGGCCAGACGCATCAGTTCGCCAAAATGGTAAAACGGCGATTTCTTGTTCTCAAAGATATCCGTCATCATACTCTCCTGGCTTCCGAGTAGGATGTAGTTGATGTTCTTCTGTTTCTGCATGATAGAGCGCAACTGCTTGTCAAGTTTGGGAGCCAGGTCGCGGATTTCCTGGAACTCATCTAGCACCACAATCATCCGGTCCTGTTCCGAGTGTGCTTTCTCTATCAGGGTCAGCACGTCTTCGATGAGCATCACCCCGTCGACGCCGGGCTGGAACGATACGTCAATTGAACCTGTCAAGGGGTTGGTCGATATCATTGGTATCACACGGAAGTGGGTTATCAGATGCCGCACGCGCTCCATTGGATGCACCTTAAAAAACTCTTTTAGCAGCTTGGCTGACAGGTCGGATACTGAGGTGGCCTGTTGTAAATTCACTGTAATATGTTTACGGCCAGTTTGTTTCACGGCTTTAGCTACCACGCTGCTCTTACCAAAACGACGCGGACTGATCAAAACCAAGTGGTTGGCACTTTTCACGAACTGCTCTATATAAGCCACTTCCTCCACCCTGTCAGTGAAGTAGTCTTCCTCTACGATAGTGCCGAATTTAAAAGGATTCTCCATATTACGCATTTTTTCGTTACGAATTTTTTCGTAGTCGCTGCAAAGGTAGATATTTTTCTCTAAACTTCTTATCTTTGCAGCAATTAAGGAGGAAAAATGATTCAGATATGAGACGGCGATTGTTATGCATTGTGTTGCTGGTGATGTGCGTTTGGAGTTAGAATAACTCCGGCGAGATCTGGGACAACCTGCGGCGGGCATCGCCGGCATCGGGATAGATTTCGAGGGCTTTCTGGTAGTTGCGGATGGCGGCATCGGTCATGTGTTCAAGCTCGCATTCACGTCCGAGGATGGTGTACTCAGCAGCCAACCGCTTCAGCAGTTCGTTTTTGGAATCTATCTGGGCTCTCAGGTCTGCTATCTCCTGTTTCTGACTGTTGATGATGCCGAGTTTCCTGCGGATGTATCGGCGGATATGAGGCTTCTCGATATCATAACGGGAGTGGATGGCCTTGAAGAATTCATCAAGGAACCGATCGAAGTCACCCTTGTCGAAGGCTCTGATGGCATCGCGGTATTGTCGGTCGGCCTTACCTTCCTCAAGCGCCTTGGCTATAAGTGCCTGATTGTTGTAGCGGTTGGCAAACTCCACTACTTCTGCCCTGACGAAGATGTCTCTCTGCTTGAGCGGTGTCTTCAACGAAATACCCTCCAACGAGCGGCATCTGGAGAGGGCTACGTAAGTCTGTCCTCCGGCGAAGGCTCCACCGCCACCGAAGTCGATAGCGACCTGAGAGAATGTCAGGCCCTGACTCTTATGTACGGTGATGGCCCAGGCAAGGCGTAACGGGAATTGGGTGTAGGTGCCGAGCAGTTCCTCTTCGATCTTCTTTTCTTTATCGTTGAAGGTATAGCGCATGTTTTCCCATATCTCACGCTCTACGTCAAACTCCACACCTTTCTCGTCGATAACACCAATAACCCCCAACTGCTCATCGATAAACTCTACAGTGCCCAGCGTGCCGTTGACCCAACGCTTGTCCTTGTCGTTCTTGATGAAAATGACCTGTGCGCTGGGCTTCAGCTGGAGTTCCATAGGTGTGGGCAGTGACGATTCTGGGAAGTCGCCCTTGATGGTGCCGATAAACGTTGACGGTGAACCCGGGAGTGATGACAGACGCTGCTCATTGGTGAAATCCACGATGTCACGACGCGTGGCAAGCGTGATGGTGAGGGAGCTTTCGGATGTAAGATGGCTGCCTACACGGTCATTCAGCGTACGAAGGTCAGAATCATTGGCGGTATTGGTACGAATGCGGTCGAGAATCGAGACGAAGTGCGGATCACTCTGACGGTAGACCTTACGCAGTTCTATACTCACGATAGGCATCTCCTGCCACACTTTGGCATTGAAGAAGTAGGCAGAGGGATAAAACGGGCTGAGCAGTTGGCGCTCGTCTTCTTTCAGGACGGGTTCCAATTGGAAAATGTCACCTACCAGCAACATCTGCTTGCCACCAAAGGGTTCAGGATTGCGGGTAAAAGTACGAAGCACCTTGTCGATAAAGTCGATGATGTCGGCACGTACCATCGAGATCTCATCGATGATAATCAACTCTACTTCTCGCAACAGTTTCCGCTGTGCCCCGGTGTATTTCAGCGTTTCTTTGATGTGGCGGCGGTCATAGCGTTGATCATTCGGCAACAAGGGATAAAATGGCAGACGGAAGAAGCTGTGAAGCGTGGAGCCACCGGCATTGATGGCGGCAATGCCGGTAGGGGCAAGAACCACATGTTTCTTCTTCGTGTTCTCTGCTACATATCTCAGGAAGGTGCTCTTACCCGTGCCTGCCTTACCTGTCAGGAAAAGCGAGCGACGCGTGTAATTGACTATCTGTAGGGCATCCTGCCACTCTTTGTTATCGAGATCAAGTTCCATAGCCTGCAAAGGTAGTTCTGAAAGGGTAATTACAGATATTTCCTGAAAAACTGCAGCACACGCTCCTGGGCTTTCTTGGGACAGCTGTGGGGCATGTCCCAGAGTTCGGTCACGATCCGGTCGCCGGCCCCCTGTGATTCCCATGTCTCATGCATCGTCCGGAAGGCCTTTTCTACACCAGCCACGGGAAAGAGTTTATCCTGCGAACCGTTGATGAAGAACATCGGTTTGGGACAGGCGATGCTGGCTACATGCGGATAATCGAGCCATCGCCGCAGACCCGGAAAACAGTTGGCAAAGCCACCGTTCTCCGTACGACTATACTTAAACGACATCTGCTCGTCGGTAGTCACCATCCAGCAGACAGCCGTACCCGCCTTGATACGGTCAGACAATGCCGAGAGCATCCAGGCGCGATAGGCCCCCATCGACCAACCAGTACAGCCTATCCTTGAGGCATCCACCTCAGGCATCTGCGCCAGATATTCCGTGCCGGCGATATCGTCGTAGGTCATCCAGGCCGACAAGTCGATGCCATACATCATCATATTGCCCGCAATCATGTCGTAGCGGTCGCGGTTGGGCCCTTCCATCTGGCCGCGCTCTCCCCACATCGGCGCATCGGCCGAGAACACCACGTAGCCGTTCTTGGCCAGATAGTCGCCAAAGAACTGACCCTCGTAACCCTTCAGCCAGTCTTCAGCATCACGGATCACAGTAGAGTCTTCACAAGCCAGCGGGCGGATCATTTTCTCCTTGCCGATAAAGAGATGAGCCCCATGGTCATGCAGACAGTTTACTGCCGGAAACGGACCCTTGCCATCAGGAATCAGCACGTAGGCGGGAACGGTGTAATACCGTGACAGCCGGATTTCAATCTTCCGAGCCTTGTAGCCATCGCGCTGTTCCTCATAGAGCACCTTCGCCTCGAAGCCATTAGTGGGCGCAGGCGGCGGCATCAACATACAGTCGAATACTTTTTGTCGCGCAGCCTTCTTCCACTCGCCAAAGTCCTTGATGTCACTATTGCCCCATGCCAAGGGGTAATCGAAATCGGCTATCAGCGAGTCAGCATAGACCGGCAGATTGCGTTTGAACTCGTACCTATCACGCTTTTGGGCAGAAGCGGTGAAGAGTGAACAGTGAAGAGTGAATAGTATCAGCAGCAAATATTTCTTTTTCATCAGCGTATATCTTATGTTTACCATTTGTCTTTCGTTTGGATTGTATCGGCCCAGCGATGATCTTTCGGGAAAGGTTGTCCGCCCCAGGCCTTCACCTGTGTCCAGGGTTGCGGTGCATCTGTCCAGAAAAGATGTGAGGCAGGCAGGCCAAGGGGCATGAAGGCCAGCGAGGTCATATAGAGCGAGCCGTTGTTGGTGTACCAGTCTGCCGTCTCTGGCTGTGAACCGCAGAAGCCGATGGTGAGATAGCCTGCATCGTTGAAATTCTCCTGTTGGTCGAACATACGATGGAGCACCTTGGTGAGGGCGGCCCGCACCTGTCCATTGCTGAGGTCAGAAGGCAGCGTCTGATACCAGGCCATCAGGGCGAGAGGCTGCATGGCTGCCATACGATAGGGCGTGGAGCGTCCGATGACCGGGAAGGTGCCCTCGGGCGAGATGAAACGTTCGAGGATGATGGCAAACTTCTGGGCCCGTTTCAGGGCACGGTCGTAGTATTTCTGATAGTCGAGACGTGAGCTGTATTTCGAATCAACCATCGCCTGGAGGGTCTCCAGATACATCGCATGGAAAACGTAGCTGCTGTAATAGTCGAAGGCGAAGACAGGACCATCGGCATACCAGCCGTCGCCGACGTACCACTCCTCAACCTTGCGACAGGCCGTATTCACACGGAACTCATCGAACTGCGCGCCGGCTTTCGCCAACAGACTCTCGATCGTCGAGGAGAAGAGAAACCAATTGGTGTATGGCGGGTCGATCCGGCGCATACGCTGGAACTCATGGATATAACGCTGTTTGGTGACATCGTCGAGCGGCATCCACAGGGCATCCCAAGCACGGAGGAACGATTCGGCGATATAGGCGGCATCCACCAGATTCTGCCCAGCCTTGCCCCAACAGAGATAGTCGGGAGAGTCTGGATCGACAGAATTTCTATAGGCTGCGAGAGCCCACTCACGGAGCTGTCGGCGTTGTTGGCCTTCGACGGTGTCGTCATCGGGCAGCGTGAGCCAAGGAGCGATACCTGCCATCAGACGTCCGAAGGTCTCCATATAGACCACAGAGCGGTCGCGGTTGTCGAACGACGGTGAGAACTCGGTCTTCATGTTCTTCTGCAACTCACCTTTGGCCATGTTCTCCAGCACGGGCTGCGCCATCTTATAAGCCAGCGAGCACCAGTATTCACGGTCGGACGGCTGCACGGTTTTGGTCTTCTTAGCCTGAAGAGGCAGCAGCAATGTAAAGGCTGCTACAATGAAAAGGGCTTTCTTCATTCTATTTCGATTTTGAGTGGGTTTGACAAATGCTGAAGAAAATCATCAGCGGCAAGCTGCCATTGCGCCAGCGTACGGATGTCGTAATTGCTCCAGGCAGAGCCGAAATAATAGGTATAAGGTGCACCGTTGTAATGACGCAGAATACCGACAGCATGGGGTATCTCGCCTTCCAGTCTGAGGGTTTCGTCAATGCCATTGGGGAAGAGTGTCCCTACGTAGATCTGCGTCCGATGAACCTTCGGATTATCAGTCGGGTCGGCATAGAGTACATAGCGCTGAGCAAGAATCAAGGACCTGTCCCCTTGATGCTCATGCAGGACAACACCGGCAGCCAGCGTCGCAGGCTGGGTGATGCCGTCGTACCATACCGTCATCCGGTTGAAGTGTGAGCCTTTGTCGAGACTGATAATGCGATGCTCGGTGATACCGTCGCGGCTGGTGTTGTAGGTCAGCTCTACGGTAAAGCGCAACGGACCGTTGTCGAGAATCTTGTAATCCTTATAACACCAAGGAAACACTAATTTATCGTCCTTCATCAGTGCAGGAGTACCGCAACCCAGACTCGGTCCTACGCCATAGCAGTCAAGCCCGTAGCCGTGGTCGTGATGGAACGAGGTGGCAATGTAGATCTCGTTGGCTTCCTCGGGTTTGCCTGCCCGTTTCAGCGAGTCTCTCTGCCCTACGCCCCACATATGGTTTCTGTAACGTTCTTCAACCACCAGTTCCGGCGTGTTCTTGACCCATACATCAATGCCGTATGAACGTTCTCCGGAGCGTTGCAAAGCAGGTCCGTAGACACGATAGATGCCGCGATCGTTTTCCCAGGTGATGTCATCAGCACGTTCCGGATAGACCTTTCCCTGGACATACGACATGAATACAGACGGTTCGCCCTTGGTGATGGTAAAGGCAGCCTGACTATGAGGTTGGACAGACACGTCCAACAAGAGTTTCCCATCGTAGGTCTTCTGGTAAGTCATCTCCTGTCCGAAAGCATTCTTAATCAGAAAGGACTCATCATCTCCGATACCCAGTTGCTGACAGACAATTTTCAGATCTGCCTCAACTACCTCCTGTCGCTGGCTGTCGCCCGGATTGCCGACCAGAAGCGTCAATCCATCCTTGGCTGCCACTGCCGACAACACCTGCAACAAACTGAACAAAATCAATAAACTTCTCATTCTTTCGTCTGGATGATGATGTTGCCAGGCTGCAGGCCGTTGCCCTGACAATTCAGTTTCAGCAGTGAGGGCGTCGTGTCGCTCTGTATGAGGATCTGCGCCAGACCGTTGAAGGCGGGAATACTGAACTGTCGGCAGTCTTTCTCCTTGGGATGGTCAGCCCCCGGATACATCGGGTCGCCATTGCCGGCACCAAGAATCCGGCCCGCACCTTCAAGGGTGAATGTCAGCTTGGGACAGGCATCGGGCACGATACGACCCTTCTGATCCAGCACCTCAATGGTGACCACCGCGACATCCCGTCCGTCGGCTGTGATTGATGAACGGTCGGCCTTCAGCACCGTCTTATAGGCTGGTTTGGTAGTCTCGATAATCTGCGTCATGATGCGCTTGCCCTGCTTATAACCGTAGGCCACCACTTTGCCCGGCTGATACGTCGCCTTCCACTTCAGATGGCCGTTCTTAGGCATCGCCTGACGACCCAGTTTCTTGCCGTTCACAACGAGTTCCACCTCGTCGCAGTTGCTGTAGACCCAGAGTTCTATCTCCTCACCCTCATGACCAGCCAGGTTCCAGTGCGGGAAGATATGCAGCACGGGCTCATCGGTCCACCACGACTTCAGATAGTAAGCCTCATCCTTGGGGAAGCCACAATAGTCGAAGATACCAAACTCCGAATCATGGGCGGGATAGCTGAGCGGATTGGGCTCGCCGCGATAGTCGAAGCCCGTCCAATAGAACAGTCCTGCCGCCCACTCGCGCTCGGCATAGAACTTCCAGCCGCGCTCAATCACATTCTCCACATGATGATGCGTTGTGTCGCGATTCATGCTGACCATACGGCCGGGATAATCTTTTAGATTAAAATACCAGCCGCGCGTGCCGCAGCCTGTCGTCTCCTCGGTGCCCACGATCTTCCACGAGGGATTGGCCTTCTTGCGGTTGTCCACATCATTCTGCACGATATAGTTGAAGCCCACCACATCGAGGCCCTTGATCAGTTCCGTACCACCGGCATTAGCTACGGTCGAAGGTCGCGAGGGATCCAGTAGCCGGGTATGCTCACGCATCGCCTCAGCCACACGGGTGCCCTGAATCGTGTTCTCCAGTCCCCACTCCTCATTACCGTCGCTCCATAGAATAATCGACGGGTGATTGCGGTCGCGTTTGATCATCCGTTCCAACAGGCGCAGATGTTCTTCGTTGATGCCCATCAGTCGATTCTCATCGATCACCAGCATACCCTCGCGGTCGCAGATATCGAGCAACGCCGGTGTCATCGGGTTATGTGAGGCACGATAGGCGTTGCAACCGATGGCCTTCAGCTGGCGGATGCGCCAGGCCTGCAAAGCATCGGGGATAGCGGCCCCCACCCCAGCATGATCCTGATGCATGTTCACACCCTTCAGCTTCAACGGCTGACCGTTCAGCAGGAAGCCCCGTTCTGCGTCGAAGGCAATCTCGCGGATACCGATGGTGGTGGTATAGACATCCGTCACCTTGTCATCCACCTTCACGATATGCTCCACTTGATAGAGATACGGATCGTCGGGACTCCACAGATGGGGATTCTTCACCACCATCACGCACTGTTGTTCCCGCGTGTCCTTGGCGTTCAGATTGCTCGGATAATTGTCCTTGCCATACGCCACCTCCTGTCCCTCAGCATCGAGCAGCCGGATATCTACCGTATAGAGTAGCTTCTGGTGTCCACTGTTGGTTACTTCGGTCCTGATCGTCAGCACAGCATCGCCAGGTTTCTGTTGCAGATTTGCCCGGACGAAGGTGCCGAAGGGCGCCACACTCACCTCAGCCGATTTATCCAGCCACACATCACGATAGAGGCCGCCACCCTCATAGAACCAGCCCTCCTCGAGCGAGGCATCAGCCCGCACACAGATCAGGTTGTCGCCACCATAATTCACGTATGGGGTGATGTCATAGAGCTGCGTCGCATAGCCGCTGGGTTCGGTACCCATATAGAAGCCGTTGAACCACACCTGCGCATTCCTGAAGATACCGTCGAAACGCAGCATCAGCCGCTTGCCCAGATCCTCATTGTCGATCTTCAGCGTCTTGCGATACCAGCCCACACTCGTCTCGGGATATTTCCACCCCACGGTCTTATAACCATGCGAATGACTCGCCTCCGGAGCGTACGGCAAGGTCGCCACCCAGTCGTGCGGCAACTGTATTGCCTGCCAACTGGAATCGTCGAATTTCTGCGCATACGGACCCTCGTTATGGATCGAGTTGGCCTTGGTCAGATAGTTAAAATACTCGGTGCCACAGCCGAAATCCTTCTTCGGATCGGCCGCATGACCAAATGCAAACTTCCAGTCTTTGTCCAGACGGATGGTCTGACGCAGCGATTCTTTTTCGGCTGCCTGTGCTGCTTGTAACGTACCCGACGACAGCAGCGTTGATAAGATTAGTAATCGTGTAATTCGTTTCATAGCTGCAAAGATACAAAAATCTCGCGAACCAACAAAGAATTCGCGGAAAATTTAAGTAAAATGTCACGCTGGGGACAGGAACCAGTGTGATATCCCGATGTCACGCTGGTTCCTGTCCCCAGCGTGACATTAGTTCTAGTTCAGCGGAATTTCCACATCTCCGAACGTCTTGTTGAGAAGTATTACAAACTCCACCAACTGGCGCACGGTGATGACACTATTCTGCATGTGGTCGGCAGAATGGTCCATGATATTGAGGACGTAGGCGAAGGTCTTCCTGTCAAGCATTGAGAGCAGGCTGACGTAGTCGCCTTTGTCGAATTCGAATTCATATACTGCCCAGTAGTCGATGCCCACAGGTATGGTGGCAAGACGCATGGGGAGCGTCTGGTTAGTGTGCTTGCAGTAGATTTCAGCCTTCACCACTTCGTTCAGTTTCTTACAGTATTCGTCGATAGTGGCCTTGTCGGCATAGTTGCGGCCAACGGTTCTATACTCACTATCAATCTGTAAGAGCTTCAGCAGATTGCTCACGCTCATAGTGGTGGTCAGATCGTCGAGCAGGGTTACTTTAGCCTCGTCGATGCTGCGTGTGCCCAGGATAGCGCCTATCACCTCGAAGATGGAGGACGATGTTGTGAACTGGCTCATGTCGAGGTTGCTGATGCCGCCCATGTTTGTACCACTCTCCTTGAGAGACATCTCAATCATCTTGCGGCCGTTCTGCGTCCAGCTGGCAAGAACATTGGCGATGCCGTTCACACGGTCGCTGGAGATGGTGAGGTCAAGCTGCGTCTTGTCGCCTTTCTTTCCTTCACTTGGGAGAATATCCGAATTAATTGTGGCTTTGGCGGTGTATCCCTTGCTGGTGTCCGTGGCTCCTTCTGGCAGCTGGAAGCTAACGACACCTGAGAAGTCGTCGTGCCATGCGCCGGTAAACTTGGAGGACATAGCAAACTCTAAATCATAAGGAATCGTTAACACAATGGCTCCAGCATCAGTATTTTTCATTGGAATCACTATCTTCCGGCCTGTGCCACCCGACTTCAAAGCAATTTTGTATAGGCCTTTTTCAATTTGTTGGGTCGCGGGGTTAAATCCGTTCATAATGAATTCAAACGCATCGGCCTGCTCAAAGTCGAAGGTCGTGTTGTCGTCTTTCATCGTGAAGCGATATTTGAAGTTGGAGAGGTCGACGTCGATGTATCGCTTGATACCCATTGCGGCCAGCTCGCTGCCTTCCTCCACGTCGAAAACATTTTGGGCAGCCAGCGCTAAGACGGTCAATCCGAACGTACCCACTAAGTCCTTATTGAGCAGTACGTACTGGTTGAAGTACATGTTATAGGTATTAGCAGCCTCCCACGACTCGAAGTTCAGGTTCTCTGCCAGGGTCTTCACCGTGGAGCGGGTATGCTCGATGAACGCGTCACGATTCTTCTCTGCCACCGATTTCTCCGGCTCCTGAACGGGGTTGTCGCCGTTCGACTCACACGATGTGAAAACACTTGCGCCGCTGATGACGAGGATGGCGGCGAGCATCCATACATACATTCTTTTCATACTTGTTTGTTAAGTTAATTAATAGTAATACTTACGTTTATTGGACACTTTGTTTTGCAAATATAGTTAATCCTATTTAAAATTACAATAAACAAAAGACTATTTTGGGGATTATTAGCCTTTTTGATTCACATTTTTACATTCATTAACTAAAATAGTATGATGCATGTTTCCCCGATTTCCTCGATTTCCCATTTCTTTTGTTGCCTGATAGAATTTTTCTTTGCCGATTTCTTGCAATATTGGGCAATTATGCTTATCTTTGCAGCAGATTACAAACAAACTAACAGACATGAAGCAAAGGGAACTAATCTTAACTTGGCTCCTAATGAGCATATATACGGCTGTGGCCCAGCCGAACTACGATATGCAGCAGATGAAGCGTGAGCAGCTGAACCGCGGCGTGGTGGCCATCAAGAACGGCCCGCAGGTGGTGGTCAGCTGGCGCACCCTGTCATCCGACGCACCCGGACAAGCCTTCGACATCTACCGCAACGGAAAGAAGCTGAACCGCAAGCGGATGACGAAGGGCGGTACGTTCTTTATCGACGAGAACCCCCTGCCACAGGGAGCGACCTACGAGGTGCGGGGCGACGGCAAGAACGGCAGCTACACCATCGCCGCCGATGCCCCCGACGGCTACATCCCCGTGAAGATCCAGAAGCCCGCCGACGGCGAGAGTCCTGAGGGAATAAGACCGGGCGACAGTACAAGAGGAATCGGCCGGACGTACAGCTATCACGCCAACGACGTCAGCGTGGGTGATGTCGACGGTGACGGGCAGTATGAGATCATCGTGAAATGGGACCCCTCGAACTCGCGCGACAATGCCCACGACGGCTTCAGCGGGCCGACCATCTTCGACTGCTACAAATTGTCAAATGGTAAATCGTCAAATAGTAAATTGCTTTGGCGTATTGATATGGGCATCAATATCCGTAGCGGCGCCCACTACATCCCCTTTATCGTATATGACCTCGACGGCGACGGCAAGGCGGAATTCATCGTGCGCACCGCCGACGGAACCCGCGACGCCAAGGGCAAGGTAATCGGCGACTCAACAGCCGACTACCGTTATCGTCCCACGGAGAGCGACCTGAAGAAATTTGCAGAAAACCCGAGCTACCGACTGAAGACCGGCCGCATACTCGAAGGCCCCGAATACATCACCGTGTTCAACGGCCTCACCGGTGAGGCGATGGACAGCAAACCCTTTATCCCCGAACGCGGCGACGTGAAGAGCTGGGGCGACGACTACGCCAACCGCAGCGACCGTATGCTGGCGGCCGTGGGCTATCTCGACGGTAAGCATGCATCGGCGATCTTCTGTCGGGGCTACTACAAACGTACCGCGCTGACCGCCTGGGACTGGGACGGGAAAGAGCTGAAGCAGCGCTGGACCTTCGACACGAATATGCCCGAATGGAAGAGTTACGCCGGACAGGGCAACCATAATATCCGCGTGGCTGATGTCGACGGCGACGGCTGCGACGAGATCGTCTACGGCGCAATGACCGTTGACCACGACGGACGCGGACTCTACAACACAGGGATGGGTCACGGCGACGCCCTCCACCTGACGGCCTTCGACCCGCAGAGTCGGGAGCTGCAGGTGTGGGACTGTCACGAGAACAAGCGTGACGGCACCGACCTGCACAATGCCCGTACCGGCGAGATCATCTTCCAGATACCCTCTGCCAGCGATGTGGGCCGTGCGATGGCCGCCGACATCGACCCCACAAACCCGGGACTCGAGATGTGGAGTGCCGACAGTCACGGTATCCGTAATATCAAAGGCGAGGTAATCGGTCACGCCAAGCATCCCAGCTACCCACAGAGCATGTGGAACCTCGATACCGGCGGACAGCGTCTCTCCATCAACTTCGGCATCTGGTGGGACGGTGACCTGCTGCGCGAACTGCTCGACCGGGGACGGGTGACGAAATACGACTGGACCGACGGTTCGGTGAAGGAACTCGTCAAATTCCCAGGTATCATCTTCAACAACGGCACGAAGTCGAATCCCTGCCTGTCGGCCGACATCCTGGGCGACTGGCGCGAGGAGGTGATCGCCCGCACCCCAGACAACCGCGAGCTGCGTATCTTCGTATCGCCCATACCCACCGACTACCGCATGAACTGTCTGATGGAGGATATCCCCTACCGTCTATCGACAGCCACCCAGAACGTGGGCTATAATCAACCGTCGGAAACGGGATTCTATCTCGGCCCCGACGAAACCATCAATCCGTTCTTAAAATAAACGAATGATAATGAAGAAACAAATTACCATAATTGACCATAATGACCATAATATTTTATTATGGATATTACGGGTTATTACGGCAATTAGTTTCAATAAAAAAACAATAACAACATGAAAAGAATCCTTTATTTCACATGGATGCTCACAGCGGCAGCGCTAATGGTGCTGACAGCCTGTAAGAGCGAACCGTCGGAAGAAGGGCACAAAAGGGCCATCCGACAAATCAACAATGCCCACGAAGAGAGAGAATATCAGGAACTGATGCATCTGGCCGACAGCCTGTACAACATCGGTGAACTGAGTGAGCCCGAAGCCTACTACTGGCTGGGTTACGCCAGCGACCGCACCAAACAGCTGCGTATGGCGGAGTTCTACTGGAAGACGGCCATCACCCAGACCGAGAACTCCACCAAGCCCGAGGACCTCGAAATCTACGCCAAGTCGGCCAGTCGTCTGGCTAATGTGCTGGGACTGCGAGGCGAATACGACGCCGTTTTGGATATGGCAGAACCCGTGATCAAACGCTTGAAGGAGCTGAAATGCGACACCACCAGCGACTTTACCAACCTGATACTCATCAAGGGTCTGTGCCAGTCGCGCTTCGGACTGTCGAAGGATGCCGCCAACGAGAGTTACGAGCAGGCCTATCAGACCCACATGAAGAATATCGAGCAGAACCGCTCAGACGCGGCCTACAAGAATGCCATCGCCGGGGTGGTGAACATTGCCTTCAACTACAACGAGACCAAGGAGTATCGTGAAGCCCTCCACTGGATAGACCGCTATGGTGAACTCATCCATCAGTATGAGCAGCGCAACGATACCGACCCGAACTACGTCGACCGTCAGTGGGCCCGCTACGACATCTACCGCGCCATCGCACTCGACGGACAAGGGAAGAAGGACGAGGCCGCAAAGGTCTACGACCACTACCTGACCACCCAGTACAGTCAGATGCCCGAGGGCCGCATCGCCATCATCGACTATCTGGCTGCCGCAGGACGCTGGGCAGAGGCTGCCGACAACTACCAATATCTCGACGAGATGCTCGGCCACAAGGATTACTCCATCGAGGATTTCCAGAAGATGGTGCTGCCAAAGTTCAAGGCCAACATGCAGGCCGGACGTCGTGACTCCGCGATGGCCGTCGCCCTCGACATCAGCCATTCGCTCGACTCAGCCATCACCCAGGCCCGTAAACAGGATGCTAACGAGTTGACGACCATCCGACAGAAGGCCACCGAACTGGCCGACGAGGAGGCCTTCCGAACCAAGCTGCGCACCATCAACCTGCTGGTGGCTATCGGTCTCATCTTCGCAGGCTTCTCGCTCTACACCCTCTACCGCCGTAGGAAGACCCATCGTCTGGTGAAGAAGTACGAGGGCCTGAAGGATGCCTACAATGAGATGGAGAGCGCCAAGACGATTCATACGAAAGGTCAGTTGGAACAGGAGATTGCCCGCCATATACAGGAGACGATGATGCCCGGACCCATCCATCGCGAGGATATCCGGCTGTTTGCCACCCTGAAGCCCGCCGACGAGACCGACTGCGACCTCTACGACTATTTCGTGCGTAACGATAAGTTCTACTTCTGCATCGGCGATGCCAAAGGTAAGGGCATCGACGCGTCTACGGCAATGGCCATCACCAGGACCGAGTTCCGCACCCGCTCGATTGAGATGACCGATCCCGCACAGATCGTGGGAGCTATCAACAAGGCGCTCACCAGTCGGGACAATCCCAATATGGGCGTCACACTCCTCGTGGGTATCCTCGACCTCACCGACGGTCATCTGAGCTACACGAATGCCGGACAGACAGCCCCCATGCTCGTTGGCTCAGGCATCGGACTGCTGCCCGTAGACAAGAATGCAGCCGTTGGCACACATGCCGACTTCCACTACACCACCCAGGAGTCACGCATCGACCCAGGTACACTCATCTTCCTCTATACCCAGGATCTGGTGGAGATGAAGAATGCCGCCAACGACGCCTATGGTGAGCGACGGATGCTGGGCGAGAGTCTGCAGGCCACGAAGGTGTTGGAAGAGAAACTGTCGGCCGAGACATTCACCAACTGGATGAAGGAGGCCGTCGGTCGCTTCGCCGGAGAGGGTGCTGAGAAGAAGCCGATGACCTTGCTCACCCTGCAGTATAAGCAGCACAAGCCCGGCGACCCCTATCAGCGCAGCATCTCAATCACCAACGACCCGAAGGACGAGGCCTACATCTCCTATTTCACCACGGAAGTATGTGCCGCTATCGGTCTGAGCGAGAAAGTGAGTGCCCCGCTTGCAGGAGAGATGGAGGGCGTGGTGAAGAACGTCATGAAGGAAGCCTATCCCGACGGCACCAAGGGCGATGTACACATCGAGGCACATGCCGACGCTCAGCAACTGGAGTTCGTCATCACCGCAGGTGAGAAAAAAGTAGCAATAACAAAGGAAATCAAGAAATAAACAAATGAGAAAAACTTTTCTACTACTCGCCCTGATGGTGGCCGGCAGCACGCTGGCACAGAGCGAGAGCGCCAGCGACGTGATGAAGACGCTGCGCAAGGTGAACGATTACTTCATGATCAAGTATGCCGACCCCACACTGCCCACCAACGTCAACCGAGTGCGACCTTCGTCGCTGTGGACACGTGCCGTGTATTACGAAGGACTGATGGCCCTCTACGAGATCGACAAGGACGCGCGCTACATCGACTATACCGACCGCTGGGGCAGCTTCCACAAGTGGACACCCCGCAACGGTGTGAAGACCAACGATGCCGACGACCAGTGCTGCGGACAGACCTACTTCGACCGTTATATGCAGAGCGGCGGTGACGAGAAGATCAAGCCGATATTGGAGAACCTCGACAACCAGATGCAGACGCCCAACGATAAGAAGCCTGAGGCTGAAGGGTCGCTCTACGGCTGGTGGACGTGGATCGATGCCATCCAGATGGCGATGCCCGTCTACATGCAGGCCTATAAGGTGACGGGCGAACGCAAATACGCCGACCACGCGATGAAGATGTACCTCTGGACGCGAAACACGCTGGCTGGTGGACTCTTCAACACGAAGGAGGGTCTCTGGTGGCGCGATAAGGACTATGTGGCGCCCTACGCAACACCCGATGGCAAGAACTGCTACTGGAGTCGCGGTAACGGTTGGGTGTATGCGGCCCTCGTGCGCTGCATGAACCTGCTCTCGCCGAAGGACAAATACTACAAGCAGCTCAAAAAGGACTTCCTGTTGATGAGTGAGGCGCTCCGGAAGTGTCAGCGTCAGGAGGACGGTCTGTGGAACCCGAGTCTGGTCTCTTATGCTGACTATGGCGGCAAGGAGATGTCAGGCACCGCGCTCTTCCTCTACGGTATGGCGTGGGGCATC
>JAEEGG010005526.1_pt1 | contig 29929 bp, 18 predicted proteins | sample 9134161 | NCBI WGS metagenome assembly JAEEGG01 (sample SAMN16246543, study PRJNA631951) | gut metagenome | biome: gut microbiome; feature: rumen; material: CR-attached | host: Bos | place: Iran: Karaj | collected 2018-10
GTACTCGTGACGTGCGTACGCGCCCACGCGAAGATGTCCTGCATCTCGTCCCAATAGCTGACGTCCTCGTAGTCGAGCTGCTCGACAGGTGCGCCTGTGATGATCATTCCGTCGAACTTCTCGTTGCGCATCACCTCGAAGTCGCGGTAGAACATCATCATGTGCTCGATGGGCGTGTTTTTGGGCGTATGGCTCTTCAGCTTCATGAAGCTCACCTCCAGCTGCAACGGCGTGTTGGACAGCAGACGGATGAGGTCCGTCTCGGTGGTAATCTTCAGCGGCATCAGGTTGAGGATGACTATCTTCAGCGGACGGATGTCCTGATTATGCGCCCGCGAGTCGTCCATGACGAAGATGTTCTCACTCTTCAGCAACTCAATGGCAGGCAGTTTGTCGGGTAGTCGTAGTGGCATCCTATATAATTAAAAAATTAAGCATTATGAATTAAGCATTAAGCATTGTACCGCTATACGCTTTCGACATCGAAGACGCAGGCGGACACATTGTCGAAGCCACCAGCCTCGATGGCTGCCTCGCACAGGGCGTTGGCCGTGCTGTGCTCAACCAGCATCCGCTCGATAATATCGTTGGGTAACATGTCGTTCAGTCCGTCGGAGCAGAGCAAATAAGTGTCACCGGACATGATGTCGTTGGTAAACTCAATGAGGTCGAGGTAGGAGTTCTTACACCCCGCACCGATACAGTTGGTCAGCACGTTCGAGTGCTTTGCCTGACCAGTCATAGTGTTCAGCGAGTGGTCGGTGGTCAGCTGCGTCAGCTTGCCGTCGCGCAACCGGTAGAGACGGCTGTCGCCGCAGTTGAGCCAGTAGTACTTCTGATTATAATAGATGACGGCCACGAGCGTGGTACCCATCTCACGCTGAGAGGCGTAGGAATGGCCACGGGCGTTGACGGTGTTGTTAACCGACACATGCCAGTTATACATCATTTCGGTGAACTCGCCAGACGACAGGCCACGGGGCAGGTCGCTGACATAAAACTTCAGGTTCTGGAGAACCAGTTCGCTGGCTACCTCGCCGGCCTGATGGCCACCCATGCCGTCGGCAAGGGATACGACGAAACGGTCTACGTTCTCGGTCATGAACTCCATGTGGTAGGCATCGCTACGAATGAACTTATCGTAGGCGTACACCATATCTTCATTATTGCTTCTGACATTGCCGACACGACTGGCGGCAGTTAATACTATTCTACTCATATTGTTGTTTTCTTCTCTCTCTTATCCTTAACATACTATCTTTATCGCGGTGTGTGCATTCGCTGCATCTTGGTGTGTGGCCTGCCGTGCTACGTGAGGCTGACCTGCAGGTTGATGTTCGCCAGCGTGACAATGTCGCCGGCCTTCATCGACATGGGAACGTCGGGCAGCAGGTCGCGCTGGTTCAGCTTGGTGCCGTTCGACGAGTGCTTGTCGATGATGCACCAGCCGGCATCAGGCTTGTAGATGAGCTGGGCGTGGACACCTGAGATATACATGTTGCCCTCGAACAACTGCTGGTAGGGGCCCTGGCGGCGGCCGATGACGGCACCGTTGACACCCATCATACGGATGTCGAGCGACGGGTTGTAGAGCGTCAGCGTGGGGATGCCCTTCTGAACGGGCATCTGGGAACCCTCGGCAGGACGGCGTGATATGACGCCATTGGTCATCGTCGTCATGATGCTGTCCGCACGGACGGATGTCTCACGAGGAGCATTGCGCTGCTTGATCTTCTCGTCGGCACTGATCATCAGTCCGCCGCAATGCGTGCAGCGGCGTCCCATGCCTGGACGGCCACAGCTGCTACAATACAGCAACTCATGGCCACACTGGTCACAATAGTGGGAATCCTCCTCTATCTCTTCTTTGCAATTCGGGCAAATTATCATAGCGTATCTTTAATATCTTCGGGCATTATCAGTTGATAGGTCTCTTGGGTGACTTCCTGCGGCGGTATCTGGCTGACACGCATAGACAGCTGCTGGATGGTAGCATCGAGCATGTTGCGCATCTCACGGGCGTTGCCGAACGAGTCGCTCTTCTGAATGACCTTGCGGCAGATGACATCCATGAGCTTGAACTCGGCCTCAGGCGACAGACGGTAGTTGTCCTTCTGAGCCATCTTCTTGTAGATAGCCAACAACTCGTCCTCGTTGTAGTCGTCGATGTGCATCTTGTGTGAGAAACGGCTGGCGAGTCCAGGGTTGACGGCCAGGAAGGTCTCCATCTCGTCCTTGTAGCCGGCGGCGATAACCACGAACTTGCCACGGTCGTCCTCCATGCGCTTCATCAGCGTGTCGATGGCCTCCTTGCCGTACTGGTCGTTTTCGGACGACAGCGTGTATGCCTCGTCGATGAAGAGGATGCCACCCATGGCCTTGTCGCACATGTTGTTGACAATCTTCGGCGTCTCGCCCATGTACTTGCCGACAAGCGTGGCACGGCTGGCCTCGATGACGCGGCTGGTGGGCAGTATCTCCATAGCCTGGAGTATCTCACCCATCTTGCGGGCGACAGAGGTCTTACCCGTACCGGGATTACCCGTCAGGATGAAGTTCATAGCCATCTGCTGTACCTTACCGGCACCCATGGCTGCACGCTGCTTCATGAACATGCTCTGGACGGCCAGACGGCGTATCATGTTCTTGACGGAGCGCATGCCGATGAACTCGTCGAGCTCGTTGAGCACCTCGTCGAGCGGACGTGCCTTCTCGCTCTGACCAACCTCCAGGTCGGCGGTGGTGATGCGGTACATGTCCTCGTCCTTGAAGTTGGGGTCGCCCATCATGCTGACCAGGCGCTGGCTCTGCTTCTCGACGGCCTGGTCGAAGATGCGGCGTGCCTCGCGGGCATTGCCGAAATTCTTGTCGCGGCGCAGGTAGAGCTGCTCGAACTGGCGATGTATGGCGGCACGCGTCTCATCGTCGACAGTGAAGTTCTTGGCCTTGGCGAGGTTGATGAATATCTCAGTCAACTCGTCGGGTGTGTAGTCGTCGAAATGGATAGTCTGCGTGAAACGGCTCTTCAAGCCTGGGTTGGTATCGATGAAGTCGTGCATGTTGTCGGTGTAGCCGGCCACGATGCAGATGAACTTGCCTCGGTCGTCCTCCAGGCGCTTGAGCAGCGTGTCGATAGCCTCAGCACCGAAGGAGTCCTGGTCGTTGGACTTCAGCGTATAGGCCTCGTCGATGAACAGCACGCCACCCATGGCAGAGTCGATGAGCTGGTTGGTCTTGATGGCCGTCTGGCCCGAGAAGCCTGCCACCAGCTTCGAGCGGTCGGCCTCGACAAGCTGGCCACGCGAGAGGATGCCCAGGGTGCGGAACACGTCGGCCATGATGCGGGCCACGGTAGTCTTACCCGTACCGGGATTACCCGTAAAGACGTAGTGCTTGCCCTGGAACGTGTTGGTCTCGCCACGGCGCAGCTGCAGGTTGAGGAAGGCAGCCAGGTTGGAGATTTCCTTCTTGACGCCGGCCAGTCCCACCATGCCGTTGAGTTTGGCGAGGCACTCGGTGTAGTCGACGGCCTTGGGAGCCTCGTAAGGTATGTCGGCCACCTCGAAGGTCATCATCTGCTCGTTCGACAGCGTCGAGATGTCGACACGCTGCAGACGCTCAGCCTGCTTGGAGACAATCTTGTCGAACAATTGGCGCATGGTACGTCCGTTGGCGAAATCCTTGTCGCGCGAGTTGTAGATCTCGGTAATCATCTTCAGCGTCAGCTCCTTGGCCTCGGCTGTGAACTGGTACTTCTTGTCGCGCGCGAACACCTCCATAATCTGGAACAGCTGGTCGGGCGTGTAGTCGTCGATGTTGAGGAAATAGCTGAAACGGCTGCGCACACCAGGATTGATACGGAACAGGTTGTCCATCTCCTGACGGTAGCCGGCAGCGATGACCACGAACTTGCCACGGTCGTCCTCCATGCGCTTCATCAGTTGCTCAAGTGCCTGCGTACCCTGCTGGTCGCGTTCACCGCCCTGCGAGACGGGAGCCAGCGTGTAGGCCTCGTCGACAAAGAGTATGCCACCCATGGCCTTGTCGCACAGCTTGTCCACCACCTTGGGTGTCTCGCCCTGATACGGGCTGACCATCTTCGAGCGGTCAACCTCCACGACATGTCCGCTGTCGAGGTAGCCGATGCTCTCAAGTATCTCGCCGAGCTTGCGGGCGATGGTGGTCTTACCAGTACCGGGATTACCCGTCAAAACAATATGGATGCCGGCCTTCTCCTGTTCGCCAAGACCGCGCTGGGCGCGCTGTACGCTGTTGTGGACGGTGAAGGCAATCTCGCGAACGGCCTTCTTGACCTCGTCCATGCCAATGTAGCGATCCAAGTCGCTGAGGATGTCGTCCAGCGAGCGTTCCTCCGGCACGTAACCGCGAATATCCTGTTCTTCAACCTTCACGGCAGTGGAGCCACGGCTGATGAAGGACGTAAAGATGTCCTCTGCCGTCTTGACAGCCAGATGTGCATAGCCGAAGGTGTCGTCCTTGATTTTCACCTGATACTGGAAGTAACGCAACAGCTTGCGCTCCGCATCTGGCGAGAAGTCGTTGATGCCGTATTTTGTCTTCAGCTCCAGCTTACAGATGTCGCACAGTTCCTGGAACCCTGGAGTCGGCAGGCGGAAGGTGTACTTGAAACGGTTCTGTGCCGCAGGGTTGGCGCTCAGGAAGTCGTCGAGTCCCTTGGGCAGTCCGGCCATCATGACAATGGGGTTCTCGTCCCACTTGTCCATCTCGACAAAAAGCTTGTCAAGCGGGTTCACCTGATTGGAATAGCGGTCAGGCAACAGTTTCTGCACATTGTCGAAGAAGAGGATGCCGTCGCGTGCCTTCTTCACGTTGTCATCCCACTTGTCGACGAAGCGCTGATAGTCAACGGCATCGACCATTGTCAGCTTGGGACTGCTGATAATCTTGTTCTGATAGAAATAGTCGCGAATGACCTCGGCCAGTGCCGTCTTACCCGTACCCGTCTCACCTATTATAATAGTATTGACGCTCAACCTGACATTCATAATGTCCTTGCGGGAATGCAGGAAGGTATAGGTGTCGACGACGGTCTGCAGCTGCTGCTTCACCTCGTCGAGCCCTACCATGCGGTCGAGCACGTTCTGCGATACAAGCGGATGGCCGCACCATCTACAGAACTTGGCTATCTGTCGGTTTTCCTTATGACAATTATCACATATCATATTACTTCTTTTTCTGCCTCCTTAAATGAACTGTTCTGCGGAATGAACTCATCGTCTTAATTGGCATTCTTGCTGTCAGGCTCTGCGGCGCTTTCCTCGCCAGGAGCCGTTACTTCATTCGCCTCTTCTGTTTTCCGCTGCTCTATATTATGCTTCAGTTTCTTGACAACTCCTGTAGGACTGATATTTACCTTGTCCAGATTGGGGTTCTTGCCTAACAGCTTCGGGCTGAGAATCACCATCTCGCCGACCAGCAAGGCAAACATCATACTCCACATCAGATAGTGGAGCACGGCCTCGCCGCTGATGGAGCGCACCTGGTTGGTGACATCGTCGAGCATGTTGAACTTAGACCCCTTGAACTTGAACGACTTCGTCTTGAACGTATAGTACAACGGCTCTATCAGCGACGACTTGATGTCGTCGCCCATCACTTCGTTGATGAGCTGGCTGTCACCCTTTGAGTCGCCCCTATGGCCTGTCAGGTGGCATATCACCATATAGATGAGGGTCATCACAATGATGGCGGGCACAAACCAGTCCGGATTGATCTCATCCACCTTGCGAAGCACCAGGATGGGCAGGTAGGACGACGCAAAACCGAGCAATCCCCAGAAACAGGAGAGTACAAAGCCATAGCCACGGAAGAAGGCACTTAGTGCCACGATGAGTGCTGACACGCCACCCACGTGCATGGCGATGGTAAGGAACGCGTGGCTCAGTATGTATTCACGCTTGGTGACACCAAAGAGCAGCAGCATGGCAATCCACAGCGCACACAGCGAGAAATAGGCGATGCGCCAGATGTGCTCCTTGGCCTTTGCCCTCAGATAGCCATTGCGTACCTCTTTATATTTACGGGCCGTTTCTTCCTTGGCGGTGATGAAGCGCTTGTAGTACATCTGGTGGGGGTCGATGGCTCCCATGTCAAGTACCCATTGCTCCAGCGAATGCTCATAGCTGTAGGGCTCGCTGAAGTCCTTGTGTGGGTTCTCGTGATAGTACACGGACATCCACTGGCTCAATGCGCCACGCTTCATGGCCGGCAGCAACAGCGGACGCTGCACCTGCTTCTCGAAATCGGCACCGTTCTTCAGTTCCGTACCGTCGTCCAGCAGGTACGTCGGCATCGTGCCGAGTATGCGGCAGAAGCGATAGGCTGCCGTGCGCAGGTCGTATGCACTGAGGCGTTCGCGGTTCTCCTCGCTGCGCAGATCAAAGCAGGCACGGGCCTGATTCAGTTGCTCCAGCCAGCCATGCAGCTGTGCAAAGTATGCGAAGCGTCCTTCCGGGTCGCTGTAGTCGCTAATCTTCTGGGCAAAATCCTGGGCATTCAGCGACTGCCACTCCTTCATGTCCTTACAGAGTATCTCGCCCACCTTATATGGCGTGTCGGCATCACGCAGGTCGAATGCAGCCTCACGGTCGATGTTGTACAGCACCTTGTATCCCAGCGAGCGTGAGGGTTCCCTGCCGCTGGTCATGATGCGTAACGCCTCGCAGGCCATTTTGTCCTCATGGCTGTACATCCACGACAGCAGTCGTCCGTCACTCAGGCTCATCCACTCGTCCTCGCTGCAGTCCTCATAGCCAAACGAATGGACTATGTCCTGAAGGTTGCCAGAGGGATATTTTGACAGGAAGGGGATGTCGGCATCTATCTCGTAGGCCAGGCGCAGGATGGCTATGCGCGAGTCCATCTTGCTGTCTTCTGCAAAATAGCTGCGCAGTCGGTTGACATCAGCCTTGCTGTGTGACTCGATATAGAGGAACAGCGAGTCGTTCCTGTTCTTCAGGGCCAGCGAATACTCCTCCTGGTAGCTGAGTACGGAGATGGCCACGCTATGGATGTCGTCGCACAGGTTGCCCCGCAGGTCCTTGTAGGGATAGGTCGGCTCCATGACATATACGGAAGCCATCAGTCCTGCCTTCTGGTCGACAGGATAGCGGTTCTGTATGATATCCTTCACGGCTGTGCAGAGTTTCACGTTGCCGCACTGCTCCAGCCATCCTGGTATTCGTCCATTGTATAGGTAGTTAATGGCCAGCCGCTCGTTTTCCATCAGCAGCGGAATCAGCTCGTGGACATTGTCGGCCACCATGTTACGCTCCGGGTCAACGACGAAGCTACGGTACTTCAGCAGCGGCGACGAGACGTCAACCTTGACATCCTCTCCAAGGAACCAGCGTTCCACCTGGTCGTAGCCCCAACGGTTCTGCGGATTGACGGACGTCAGACCCATGACGATCATCTTGACGCGCTCTGGCAGTTCGTTAATCCTCGGCAGACGTCCCTCGTTCTTCTTACGCATCATGACGCGCTCGTTCTGGCTCAGCGGGTTCTCGCCCAGCCATAGCGTCATCAGCGTGATACCCAGCGAGTAGAAGTCGGCGGCAGGCGTTATCTCCACCTCACCGTCTATCACGTCGTTGTACATTTCCGGGGCAGCATAGACTGGCGTGCGGGCCTGGGTGGTGCGATGCATGCGCTCCTCGCCCTCCATCACGCTGGATATGCCGAAGTCGCCCAGCACCAGTTCCTTGTGGTCCTTGTCGCGGAAGAAGTAGTTGCCGGGCTTGATGTCCTTGTGGATGATGTTGTTGTTATGGCAATAAGCCAGCGCAGCAGCACCCTGTAGGGCGATACGGCGGAACTGGCTGAAGTCGCCGTTCAGGTCGTAGTCGCCCAGCGTACCTCCGCGCAGATACTCCATCAGCTCGTAGTCGCGGTTCTTGCCATCGACGTATGTCTTGCCATAGTCGGTGACCTTGACGACCATCTCAAAGTTGAAGTTCTGGATGATGCGCATCAGCGTCTTCTTGATGGTGAAGTTGGGATAGTACACCTTCAGCACCATCTGTCCCTCGTCGCCTTGCACGAGGAATACTTGTGCCTCGCCGGAATTGTCGCTGAGCGTCCTGATGCCACGGTAGCGGCGGCCTTTCAGCACGAAGTCGTCGCCACCGGTGTCGTCAATCGAAAGCTGCGTGGCTCCTGGCCGAAGGGTCGTGTCCGAGGCGGCTCCTGCCGCGTTCTGCGGTGTGCCAACTCTGATGGTAGTGGTATTGTCTGCCGGCGCTCCGGCAGGAGATACCGTACCGGGTTTCAACGTGATATCGTCCATCGCTTATTTGTCGTCTTTAATTTCGTCCGTACTGTTCTTACCTAAAATGACCCATTTCCCTCCCATCTGGGGCTTGGCACATCCGCAGGGGCTGCTGTGCATGGCATGCTTGAAGTTGCACACCCATGCCAGGCGCACACCGACGGGCTTGCTGGCCATGGCGAAGTTACGCGCCTTGACGGGCGACGGCATCGGCGGCACAGCCAGCTTGTCGAGGATGGCCGAGAGCATCTTGATCTTGGCGGCCTTCTGGTCCTCCAGCTCGTCACGTGTCATGCGCTTTGACTCGACCTTGGGAATTTCGGGCTTCACGACGCCTTCGTCCTTGGCCAGCAGCGTGAGCACCCGCTCGCGCAACTTCGTATTCAGCTGTTCCTTGACGATGTCTCGCTCTGAGTTGTAGGGTAGTGCATTCTCCAGCTGGGAATAGTCCTTCACGATCTCCAGCAGTTCCTGGTAGTCTGAGTTCTTCTCCAGCTGTTTCACCAGCATGCGGGCTTCCTCTGTGAGTGCCGCGCCACACTTCTTGCAGAAGGCGAAATCGTTCAGCGTGTGACACGTGGGGCATACCATGCCGCCACGCGGACTGCCGCATTCGGGGCAGTAGGCCTCATTGCCCGACAGGTGGGCACCGCAATAGGAGCAGACATCCTTTCGGATGTAGTGGTGGCATACTTCACAGAAATCGGCATCGGGGTCTATCTCCGCTCCGCAATGCGGACATGTCGTCTTGCTGATAGGTTGTCCGCACTGTGCGCAGAACATGGCCTCCGGCTCGTTGACGGCACCGCAATAGGGGCATGCCTTCCCTGCAGCCTGACGTTGCTGCTGACGTGCCATGTGTACTGGCGTATATGAGGAAGCCTCCACGGGGTCAGCAGTACGCTGAAGCACCTGTTGCTGGGGTCTCACCGTACGCTGAGTGGCATCATTATTCAGGTAGTTATCGTTCATGAATATGGTATAATTGCAATTAATTGTGCAAAGTTATGAAAAAAATATCAAACTCCACAAAAAACCGCCGTAAATTTATATTTACGACGGCATTTTTATGTATTATTTACAATTTTCAAATCGTATTACCACAGGGACAGGCGTTCTTCCTTGGGAACAAACATCTTGTCGCCTTCCTTGATGCCGAAGGCCTCATACCACATGTCGACATGGGGCAAGGCACCGTTGACACGCCAGCGTCCCAACGAGTGAGGGTCACTCTTTGTGCGGTTACGTATCTCCTCGTCCGTGACATTACCAGCCCACACGCCGGCGTAGGCCAGGAAGAAGCGCTGGTCGGCCGTGAAGCCGTCGCTCTCAGGAAGCGGCTGACCCTTGGTGGCATTCTTGTAGGCATACCATGCCACCTGCAGTCCACCGTGGTCGGCCAGGTTCTCGCCCAGTGTCAGTCGTCCGTTGCCGTTGAGGTCAGGCAGCACCTTGATATTGGAGAAGAAATCGGCGTACTTGTCTGTTCGTTCTGTAAAGTTTTTTCCGTCTGATTCCGTCCACCAGTCGTGCATGTTTCCCTCTTTGTCATACTGGCGTCCCTGGTCGTCAAAACCGTGGGTCATCTCGTGGCCGATCACGACACCGATAGCTCCATAGTTGAAGGCATCATCGGCTTCCATATCAAAGAACGGAACTTGCAGTATTCCAGCAGGGAAGCAGATTTCGTTCGTGGTAGGGTTATAGTAGGCGTTCACCGTCTGCGGGAACATGTACCAGTCATCCTTGTCGACGGGGTTTCCTGCCTTGTGGGCAATGTTCCACTCGTTCCAGAATCGGCTACACTCCATCATGTTCTCATAGTAAGATTTTTCAGGGTCGATGTTCAGGTCTGACATGTCTGTCCATTTGTCAGGATAGCCCACCTTTACGTAGAACGTACTCAACTTGTCCAGCGCATTGGCCTTGGTGGAGTCGTTCATCCAGTCCTGTGCCTTGATGCGCTCGGCGAGTGCCTCCTGCAGGTTGGACACCAGCTTGACCATACGCTCCTTGGCGGCAGCGGGGAAGTACTTGTCGACATAAATCTTGCCTAAGGCCTCACCCATGACACTCTCCACCTGACGGACGGAGCGGCGCCACAGCGGATGATCCTCCTTGCGGCCTGTCATCACCTTGCCGAAGAACTCGAAACTGGCCATTTCTGCAGCGTTGTTCAGCATGCCGGCGGCATCGTTGACCACGCCCCACTCCATGAAGTCACGGTACTCGGCGGGTGTCAGGGCGGCTATCACCTTGTCGGCACCTGCCATGAACTCCGGCTGTCCCACCACCATGTCCTGTATGTACTGCGATGCGATGCCTCGCGCGTTCATTACCTTCTCCAGCTGTATGTGGGGATAGTTCTTCGCAAAATCCGCCAGCGTCATCTTGTTGTAGTTCTTCTGCGGGTCACGCAGCTCCGTCCGCGAACGCGACACCTTGGCCAGGGCCGTCTCAACCTTCATGATGTTGGCCATCTTCTGGCTGGCAGCATCCTCAGCGAAACCGAAGAGCTTGAACAGACTGACGACATAGCCCTTGTAGGCCTCACGGATTTTCACCGTTGCCGTATCGTTCTCCAGGTAGTAGTCCTTCTGTCCGAGCGTCAGTCCACCCTGCCCTACGTTCAGGATGTTCTCCGTGGCATTCTTCTCGTCGGCGGCGAGCTCAACCCTGATAAACTCCGAGTCGCCGTAGCGGGCCATGTCCAGCTGGATGGCGAAGAGTTCGTCCACCGTGTTGGCTGCCTCCATCTTCCTGATGATGGCCATTGCCGGCTCCACGCCGTCCTTCTCGCGCCTGGCCGAGTCCATAGCCAACTTGTAGAGGTCGCTCAGTTTCTGCTCCGTCGTGCCCTTCTCATAGTCGTTCTTCAGCAGCTCGTCGAGGATGCCGTTGATGCGCTTGTTGTTGTCCTCGGCCAGCATGTCGAAGCTGCCGTAACGCGAATAGGCGGCAGGCAGCGGATTCTTCTTCATCCATCCGCCACAGGCATACTCATAGAAGTCGTCGCCTGGGCGTACCTCTGTGTTCAGATTGGTCAGGTCGACGCCGGACTTCAGGGCTTTGTCGGCACATGACACGATACTTGTCGCCAGGCCAAAGGATGCCAGGGCGACTGCTCCAATCAATAGTTTTTGTTTCATGTTACGTACTTTTATTATAGTTTAACTTGTCAATGCTTCCAATTCCTCCGACAGTTGTTCCCACCGCTCCACCTCTTCGTCGAGGGCTTTCTTCGTGGTGGTATACTCTGTCACGAGTTCCATGTTCGACGCATGCTCCGGACTCATCAGCAGCTGGTCGAGTTCCCTCAGCCGACGCTCCATGTCGCTGATCTTACGCTCCGACTGCTCCACGGCCTTCTCGGCCTTCCGCAGCTGTTTCTGCTGCTCCTTGTGGGCTGCATAGCTTTGCTTGGAGGTGGCGGGTGAGGACTGAGGAGTAGCGAGAGGCTTATTATTTATGTCCTGCGGTTTCTCGTTTACAAATTCTATTCTCTCACCTCTAACCTCTAACTGCTCGCCTCTTCTTTGCAGGAATTCGTAGATGCCGCCGAGGTGCTCCCGTACCTTGCCTCCGCCGAACTCATAGACCTTCGTCACGAGACCATCGAGGAACTCGCGGTCGTGGCTGACGATGATGGCTGTGCCGTCGAAGGCGCGGATAGCCTCTTTCAGCACGTCCTTCGACGCCATGTCCAGATGGTTGGTAGGCTCATCGAGTATCAGCAGGTTGACGGGCTCCAGCAGCAGGCGTATCATGGCCAGACGGCTACGCTCGCCGCCACTGAGCACCTTCACCTTCTTGTCGCTTTCCTCGCCGCCGAACATGAACGCACCCAGTATGTCGTTGATGCGCAGTCGTATCTCGCCCTTGGCCACACGGTCGATGGTCTCGAACACCGTCAGGCTCTCGTCCAGCAGTTGTGCCTGGTTCTGGGCGAAATAGCCTATCTGCACGTTATGGCCTATCTTCAGGCTGCCCTCGAACGGTATCTCGCCCATGATACACCTGACGAGCGTCGTCTTTCCCTCGCCGTTCTTGCCTACGAAGGCCACCTTCTCGCCGCGTTTGATGGTCAGGTTCACGTGGTCGAATACCAGATGAGTGGCGAGCGGTGAGCGGTTGGAGGTCAGGGGGAACTCCTTCTTCACCTCGTCGCAGATTACGGGATAGTCACCGCTTCTAAGGCAGGGCGGGAACTTCAGGTGGAGCGACGAGTTGTCCACCTCGTCAATCTCTATGGGTACTATCTTCTCCAGCTGCTTCACCTTCTGCTGCACCTGCACGGCCTTGGTGGCCTGATAGCGGAAACGCTCGATGAACTGCCGCATGTCCTGTATCTCGCGCTGCTGGTTCTCGTAGGCCCGCAACTGCTGTTCACGACGCTCACGGCGCAGCACCACATACTGGTCGTACTTCACCTTATAGTCTATGATGCGGCCACAGCTGATCTCCAGCGTCCTGTTCGAAACATTATTTATAAACGCACGGTCGTGGCTGACCAGCACGACGGCACTTGCCGACTGCGCCAGAAACTGTTCCAGCCACTGTATCGACTCGATGTCCAGGTGGTTGGTAGGCTCGTCGAGCAGCAGCACGTCAGGCCGCTGAAGCAGAATCTTCGCCAGCTCAATACGCATGCGCCAGCCGCCGGAGAACTCCGACGTGGGACGCTCGAAGTCGCTGCGGCTGAAGCCCAGTCCTGTGAGTGTACGCTCCATCTCCGCCTCGCAGTTGTCGGCCCCCATCATCAGGTAGCGTTCATGCTCGGCCGTGTACCGCTCCACGAGTGCCATATACTCGTCGCTCTCGTAGTCGGTACGCTCCATCATCTGCCGGTTCAGCTCGTCCACGTGCTCCTTCAGGCGTGTCACGCCGGCAAAAGCTTTCCTTGCCTCCTGGCGCACGGTAGTGTCGTCCTGCAGCACCATCACCTGCGGCAGATAGCCTATCGTGGTGTCCACAGGCATGTTGACCGTTCCGCTCGTGGGCTTCTGCTGTCCGCACAATATCTTAAGCAGCGTCGACTTGCCGGCGCCGTTCTTGCCCACCAATGCGATGCGGTCGCGGTCGTTGACCACGAAACTGGCATCGGCAAACAATGGTTTCACACCAAATTCCACTCGTAAAGAGTCGACAGCTATCATTACTTTATCAATTATTGTGTTTTGAGCGGCAAAGTTACGAAAAGTTAAGGACAAAACAAAGAAACTCCTTTCTTTTTTTATCTCGTTACACAAAAGGGACGGTTCTTTTTGTGTACTTTGGCAAATCGAGGGAAAGATTAAAGAAAAACGACTTTCCCTCGGTTTAATAAGAGTAATCTACAATTTCCCTACATTCGCGCCCATACGTCGCGAATCGGCTCATCAGCAAAGCACTTGCCGATGCCGCCGAAGTCATCAATGCCCACCTGACTGACGGTGAACCCGGTCTGTCACTCTGTGAGTGCTCACTTGTCAACGGGGAAGGTAAAGTCGGTCTTCACCACGCCGTCGCCGTAGATGGTCTTAAAGTCATTCTTCATCGAGATGATATGGTATCCGGCCTCGCGCCATTTTGCCTCACGTCTGGCACCCTCTGCGAGATTGGCATGGTCACGGACATCATCGTCGGCCACGAGCATGAATGTGGCAGTCTTGAACGTCTTGTTACCCATACAGTAGTTGTGCATGGCGCAGTCGCCGCTACTGTTGCCAAACGACAGCACGGGTACCTTGCCTATCTCCTGCGAGATCTGCAGCACCTTGTTGGTCTTCAGATTCTTGATGATGAGTTCGTCGGTACGCACGAGGTCTTCCTCCTTGCCCATCGTGTAGTTGACGCCCTCCTCCGTTCCCTGACTGGTGGAATGCAGTTTCACATCCATACCGATGACGCGGTTAGGCTCGATACCGATGCTTTCCACCAGCGCACGGCAGATGAAACGGTCGGAGCCGGAGACCACGTAATACGTAAAGCCGTTGTCCTTCAAATAGTCGAACACCTCGAGCATGGGCTTGTAGAAACTCTGGCCGTAGGTCATGCCGCTGAAACCGTTGGCAGGCTGCTGGGCGTATGCCTTGACGTAGGCATCAAACTCAGCGAGCGTCATGCCGCTGTATGCCTTGGCAGCGGCGTAGGCGTGCTTCATGTCAAAGTGGTCGGGCAGCTTCTTGCCGTTGCGCACGAAGTCGCGTATCTCCTGTGCCGTCTCCATCACGTCTTGCGGTGCCTCGTAGGTGGCATCGTCCAGCGCGCGGTACTCCAACATATTATACTCGAAGTACGTCGGATAGAGTTCGCCGACGAACGTGCCGTCCATGTCGAACGTGGCGATGCGGTCCTCCTCCTTGATGTAGTTCGCCGACGCCGGGTTGGTCACGTCCTTCACGTAGTCCTGCAGCGTGGTCAGCGCCTCGCACTGGTTCCACAGCGTGAAGTACTCCTTCTGCTGCGGGGTTACAACTGTTGCCTCATTGTCCTTGCTGCACGATGTCAGCACTGTTGCGCCGAAGGTTACGAGGAGGGCGGCTATCATCCATAGCTTCAATGTCTGCATGACCTGCTGTTGATATTTGCTTTTCCCTCCGGCCAGCGACCTTTGGTTCTCACGTTCGACAAAGTTCAAACCTGTTTGTCTTTGTTCTCTCTTAATCCGATTTTTCATATACTTATCTTATTTCTTGTTGATTCGTTTGGTAATGCCGATGGCCCCCGTAGGGCAGACTAGGCGGCAGAGGTGACAGCCGACGCACTTGGTGCCGACGATGCGGGGCTGGCGGCTCACGGTGTCGAATGCGATGGCCTGATGGCCGCCGTCCATACACGACACGTAGCAGCGTCCGCAGCCGACGCATTGGTCACGGTCTATCTTCGGGAATACGATGGTCTCACGGTCCAGATGGTCGGGGTTCAGGAACTTCGGCAACTGCTCGCCCACCAGTTGCTGCAACTGCGTGACGCCGCGCTTGGCCATGTAGCGCTGAAGGCCGAGCGTGAGGTCGTCGATGATACGGTAGCCATACTGCATGACAGCGGTGCATACCTGTACGTTGCCACAGCCCAGTTGGATGAACTCCAAGGCGTCGCGCCACGTCTCGATGCCGCCAATGCCGCTTAATTCAAATTGAGAATTGAGAATTGAAAATTGAGGATTATTTATCATCTGGGCGAGTTCCAGGATGTGGCGCAGGGCAATAGGCCGCACGGCGCGACCGGAATAGCCCGAAATGGTGCGCTGTCCGGCCACCTCGGCCTCGGCGGTCATCGTCACCGACTTGATGGTGTTGATGGCCGAAATGGCATCGGCGCCTGCCTCCACACAGGCGGCGGCTGGCTCGGCGATATGCGTGATGTTGGGTGTCATCTTCGGGATAACGGGTATCCTCACCGCACTCTTCACGCAAGCGGTATAGGTCTTCACCAGTTCCGGACTCTGCCCCACGTCGCTGCCCATGCCCTTGTGCTTCATCTGAGGACACGAGAAGTTCAGTTCCACGGCATCGCAGCCCGCCTCTTCGGCCATCTTCGCCAGCTGCACCCACTCCTCCTCGGTCTGTCCCATGATGGAGGCAACGACCACCTTCGTGGGATAGTCCTGCTTCAGCCGGTGCAGAATGTCAAAGTCCTCCTCCACGGGGTTTTCGCTCAACTGCTCCATGTTGCGGCAACCATAGAAGTCGCCGTGGGTGGCATTGTTGTGCATGGCGTCAAAGCGTGGCGACACCTCCTTGATTTCCTGCAAGCAGATGGTCTTATAGAACACGCCTGCCCAACCGGCCTCGAAGGCGCTAGCCACCATCTCGTAATTGGTACACACCGCTGATGAGGCGAGAAAGAACGGATTCTCACAACGTATGCCGCAGAAGTCAATGGTGAGATCGGGATAATGGCTGCTGTCTACATCGTCGGAGTGGATACTGCGAAACATCTCCTTGATGCGGATGGGCCAGTTATAGTGGATACAGGCCTGCTCTGCATGCTCCAGGTCGTCGTCGGTGCAGTCCTTTACCCAGCGCAGGGCCGGCTTGTGGTTGTCGAAACGGATGGCGCGGATGGCCCGTGCCGGGTCGCCCGCTGCGCAAGCCTTGGTGCAAGGAGCATCCTCGCACAACAGGCAGCGGCTGGCTTCTTCGTAGATGCTAATTCTCGTGTTCATAGTTTGTATCACTTTGTTATATCGCCAGATTTCCTCACACGTAGCAGCGTCAGCGACCGATGCGTTGGGCGCGGTCGTTGACCACGAAACTGGCATCGGCAAACAATGGTTTCACACCAAATTTCACTCGTAAAGAGTCGACAGCTATCATTACTTTATCAATTAATGTGTTTTGAGCGGCAAAGTTACGAAAAGTTAAGGACAAAACAAAGAAACTCCTTTCTTTTTTTATCTCGTTACACAAAAGGGACGGCTCTTTTGTGTTCTTTTTGTGTACACAGACGCAGCAAATACATATATTTATTCAAATTCTCTGTTTAAAAAACCCTTCACCGTGGGGTTAAACAGACTGTTAACCAGTGTGATACGGTGAAGGGTTTGTCTGCATTGAAAAGGAGGCGCAGCAGCTCCCCTCCCATGGGGGCAGGGGTGGGGTCGCTAACTTCCAGCATGCTTCATCATCTGGCAGCCCCATCGAAAAGTTTGTTCTCTTCACTTTTTTTGTGTAAAACCTATACTTACTTTCTACCATGAGAGGCCCACTCAGCTCCGTGAGAAGCCCACTCAGCTCCGTGAGAGGCCCACTCACGAGAATTACTCAATGAGTAAATGAAATTATCCATTGAGTAATTCCAAAAAACCATTGAGTAATTCCAGAAAGGCATTACATTTCTGAAGAAACCCATAGCATTTCTGGAAAAAACCATAGGATTTCCAGAAAAAAGCATTGCATTTCTGCGGCCTCTATGAGGAAATTCTGGACATCTGAATACCCACAACAAACCCTTCACCGTATCTCGCTGTATCTCTGTGTGTTGCGGTATGCGGTGAAGGGTTTTTGAAAAAGTGATTTGCTCTAATAATCAGCATTTTTGATTCATTCTACCGTCGCAGCAATGTTGATTACTTCCTGAATGTCCAAAGCATTGACGGTACCATCGACATTCACGTCACCCTTCATGCCTCCACAACTCATGGTAAACTCAGCCGTAATACTGCTCGCATGATACCGCTGTAGCAAGGAACATGAACAATTTTTCACTTTTCACTATTCACTTTTCACTTAAAAACCGTCTTGCGCGTGAGGGCTCCGTGGCCCCCTTGTCGGTGACATCGGTGTGCTGCTCGGCACCCTTGTCCTCATAGCCACCGACGATGCCCTCCTCCAGCAAAATGTCAAAGTATTCGTTGAGCTGGGTAGTCAGTTCTTCGGTGGGACGGGTGAAGGTGACGCTGAGTTTGTGACCACTGTAGTCCACATCGGCAGTGATGATGTCCTTCAGACTGTCGTAGTGCATGTTTGTCACTTTCGGCCCATTTGCGAGGTGCTGCGACGGCGTTATATAGCCGTCGATGGTCATCGTGAACGAGAACATGTTGTCCTGCTTGTTGAGGTCGATGCCGCCATAGTTCACCATGTCGCCGTCCTGCAGGTAGAGGTAGCCCCACCAGCATTCGGTGGTGGTGTAGCCGTTGAGGTAGATAAGAGCACCTATCTTGTCGTAGGCAGTACGGTCGCCCTCTTCCTCGGTGCGCCAGTTGTCGGTCTCGCCGCTGATGGGCAGTTCTGCATACCAGTGGCCGCTCACAGCGTGCATCTGCGCCTCAGAGGCAGGCTTCACTATGGGGTCGTCGTTGTTCGAGCAGCTGGTCATGGCCAGCAGACCGAACAGAAACATAAATATCTTTTTCATTGTCGTTTGTTCTTACTTGTTCACGTACTTCTTACCATTATATATATACACACCTTGGTCGGGCTTGCCCTGCAGCTCGCGACCGTTGAGGTCGTAGTAGCGGTGGGTGCCGTCCTCGTCGATGGTCTCGATGGTGTCGATGCCAGTGGCGTCATCATCCACGAGCGTCATGCTGATGCGGGCAGCGGCGGTGCGGGCGCTGGGCAGCAGGAAGGCGCGGAAGGGAAGGATCTCAGCCTTCGTGTTGTCCGTGACCACGGGGTGCCAGTCGCCGTCGCTCTGCAGCACGTAGGCTCCCAGCTCGGCAGCATCGGCATTGCTGATGGAGTAGCCTAGGGCATCCACCTGACGGCCGTAGGTCATGCCGCCACTGGCGGGGATGGTCTGGGCGGTCTTGCTGTCGAGCGTGGTTGACATCTTGCGGAAGTGCTTGTTGCCCACCACCTTCAGCAGGTAGGGCTGCATGGCCTGCAGCTCGCCCTTCACCTCGTTGAACACGAGGGTGTTGCCGTCGCGCTCGGCCAGTTTGTAGGCACGGGCATAGCTCGGCACGTAGGCCAGCGTTTGCTGGGTGTTGATGCCGAGCTTGGCGAAGCCACCGCTGCGCAGGCCAGCCACCACGTCGGTGGAGTCGCACTGCAGGAAGTCGGCATAGCGCAGGTGACGGGCACCGGCAAAGATGCCTTCTTCGATACCCGTCAGCGTGACAGGCAGGGCGATGCCTTCCAACTGCTTGAGCGGGGCGATGGTAGCCTTGTTCAGCGAGTTGATGGCGGTGTATTGCAGCAGCGACAGGTCTTTCACGCCCTGATGCTTTGTCGAACCAGCCCTCTACAGAGGTAATGGTACCCAAGTCATCCTGCGTAGCGGCAGCGTGGGCTGCGAAGGCACAGAACGACTCATCGTCGTTGAAGGCACCCTTCGAGATGTTGTTCGTGCGCTGCCACGAAGAACCGGTATAGGCATCATCGGCCACATAGTCGCGGTAGAGCGACGGACGCACATAGAAGGCATCGAACGTGGGGTTGTAGTTGTTGCACAGCCAGCGCCATACGGCAAACTCACTGCTGATCTCCGGCTTCTTCTTGGCCAGGATATACATGCGGGTGATGGAGGCATTGTCGTCGAGGGCATCCCAGTTGAAGTTCTCCATGTCGTCGCCCACAACGAGCGTCTCCAAGTCCTCACACTCCAGCATGGCGCGTGTGTTTACCTTCTTACAGGTGCGTGGCAGGATAAGCGTCTTCAGGTTGTAAGCCTTTCGGAAGGCCTGGACAGGCAACTCGTTGTCCGCAGTCTTGATCGGGAGGATTCCTGTCGTCGTCCCTTCTCCGAGATGTACGAAAATGCTTTCTTCCACAATGTCGGCATCGTAGAGGTCGAGATACTCCAGGTGTCCCAGGTAGTTGCGTGTCTGTGTCCACGGGCAGTAGCCGGCCAGGTAGCGCAGCAGATCGAAGTCGGTAGCCGAGATGGGACCGACAATCTTCAGGCGTGTGATGCCTGAGTAGTCGCCCTTCAGCCCGTGCAGGTAACTGGCATTGATATCCCAGGTGTAGCTGCGGTCGGCCTCCAGTCCCAGTTCCTCTGCCAGCGTGTTAGGCCTGCTCATGATCACGGTCTTGATGGGGTTGGTCTGATAGTAGTCCTCGTCCACGTTGATGTGGTCGGCATACTGTGACCACTCCGTGCGGTAGAGCTTGCAGAGCCGCTTCGGTACCAGGATGCGGAAGTCGTAGGGCAGCGACATGAAGGCATACTTGTCGAGCTCAGGCACCTGTTCGGCCGAGATATAGATGGTGTCGAGGCTTGAGCAGGCGTTGAAGGCAGTGACATCGATGTGCTCCAGCGAGCTGGGCAGTGCAATGACCCTCATGTTGGTACAGTCGTTGAAGGCGTCGCTGCCGAGTTCCCTGACATGGGTGAACTGCTGGAAGTCTTCGAAGTTGGTGATAGCCTCGTTGCCTGTAAAGATACCGTCGATACGCTCCAGCCGGAGGTAATCGTCGGGGAAGAAATAGCCCTTGTCAGCCAGTGACTCCAGCACGGCATCGTCGGTTATCAGTGCCGTGATGTTGCGGGCCTGCTGTGTCAGGTAGTTCTGACCCATGTACTCGCCAATCTGCGACTGCTTGGTATAGACCTGCCGGATGGATTTCCCCCACGGGTTCTTGCGACTGCTCGTGGCGGGCTTGTCGGTGAGGAACGCCAGCGTCTCCAGCGGGTGGTCGAGCAGACCTTCCGTGTAGGCCCAGTCGTCATAGTCCTCTATGGAACCCGTCACGGCCAACTACTTCAAAGCGCTGCAACCGGCAAAGATGCGGTCACCAATCTTGGTAAGACTCTTCGGCAGGATGACGCTCTCCAAGGTCGTGCAATGATAGAAGAGGTAGTCGGGCACCACGTTGTCGGCCTTGATGCTGTAGCGCTGGCCGCTCATCTCGAGGTCGTCGTTATAGTAGTTGTAGCCGTCGTCGGTCTTCCGGATCTGGGCATTCAGCAGGTTCAGGTAGCGCAGACGGCCGTCTTGGGGGCTTTCGAGGCATAGTCATACACCAGTCCCTCAGTATCCTGCGCTTCCTACGTCGTTGGGGCATAGTCGGCGGCCACGATGCGATGGGCATACTTGGCCCAGTTGGGGTCTGCGATGAAGTCGTTGTACAGCTCAGGAGCCACGATGATGCGGAAGTCGCTGGGGATGAACGAGGCGGTATTGAGGTCTATCGGCTGTCCATCAGGGGTTGTGCCGAAGATGTTGTCGCCGGGATGACGTCACGCGGCCCCAGCACCTCCCAGTGGTTGTCGCCGTCCTCACAGTAGTAGTACATGCGCAGCTCCTTCAGGCTGTCGCAGTTGGCAAAGGCTCCGTTCTGGATGACCAGCTTCAGGTCGCTGTAGCTGTTGCTGGAGCGCCCGTTGGTCTGCCAGAACTCGATGGCGCGCAGCTGCTTGCTGCCCTTGAAGGCATTGCGACCGATGGCGATGGTCTTGTAGTTATAATAGGAGCCGGGATCGTTGTAGATGTGCATCACGCCGTTGTGATTCTTCAGATAGTCGTCGTCACAGCCCACAACGGTGGTGTACCACACGTTCTCGCTCGAGCTGCTCAACAAGCTGCTGGCGGTGAACTGCTGGTAGTCGGCGTTCCAGAAGCGCAACGTCTCCATCAGCTTGGCATTGCCGTCGGCATCGTTCTTCGGCGGGTCGCCGGCGGTGTTGCGGACGTAGGTGTATTTGGCACCATCGACGGTCATATCGACATTGGTGTGGTTATAGACGATGACGCGTTTGTTGATGGGCTTCCACGCCTGACTGCTCAGGTAGTTCTGATACTCTGAGGCATCGGTGCTGAAGTTGGCCTGCGGCGAACCGTCGAAGATGTTCAGTCCCACGCTGCTCACCTGGTTGGCCTTCAACGCCTCCCAGTGGTTGTCGCCACGGGTGGTGTACTGCATCATCTTCACCTCCGTCAGGTTGGGACAGTTGGCGAAAGCCGAGTCGCCGATGATGAAGTCGAACGCGGTCTTGGCATTATAGTTGTTGGCATCGGTGTCCTTGAAGTAGAGCGTCTGCAGCTCCAGACAGCCCTTGAAGGCATTGGGGGCAATGCAGCCCAGCAAGGTGTGGTCGCGCCAGTCGCCCACCAGGTCGTTGTGTATCTGTGCACCGTCGCTGGGAATGTCTGGTCCCCACCAGCCGGTGACATACACCTTCGTGCCGTCGACCATCTTCACCAGCCAGCCGTCGCCGTCGAGGGTGTAGCCCTTCTCACGGCAGAGCTCGTCGCTGAGGTAGAGGAAATAGTCGCTCCTGCTGAGGTAACGGTACTTCGTACCCTCTACCGTGCGTTCCATCTTGGCAGCAGGCATGGTGGTCTCAACACTGAGAGAAGGCTGGCCTACAACATCGTTGATCTGATTCAGTCCGTTGGGTCCCCAGGGATTGCTGATGTGACAGTTGTTATTGGGACACACCCAGTGGTCGAAGGGCTGGTTGAATGGAGCCTGCAGCCACACCCACGAGCCGCTCCTCCAGAAGGTACGGCCGTAAAAGCGCACCTCGGTACCCGGCTCTACATGGTAGGTGCTTCCCTCGGGCAGGTCAATCGTGTCGAAGACACCCTCGCCCTGGAGGACGCCGATGGACTGGGTGTAATAGCACTTCTCCATGGGGCATTCCATGTGCTCCGGCGTGCGGATAAACGTGGCACCGCCCTCGATGCGGATGGTATATGACGGCGCTACGAGGCACGACTTCAGCGTGACGGGCATACTGGTGTAGCCCACCATGCCACCCGAACAGTTGCCGTCCATGGTGCCGGTGAAGGAGCACTCCTCCAGTGTGGGGCTGGCCTTGCAGGTGCCTTCCACCACACCGACAATGCCGCCAAATGTGGCGTCGGCGTTAAGGTCGTTGTGGGTACGAAGCGTGCTGCCGACGTGGCAGTCGTAGATGGTGGTTGCTGTCTCTCCGTCAATTCTCGATGCAACACCGGCAGCCCACTTATGGCGGCTGCAGACCGTGCCCTCTACCGTGAGGTGACGGATGGTGGCACCCTCCAAAAGGCTGAACGGCGCACAGTAGTCATCAACGAACTCCACCGATTCGGAGGTTGCGCTGCCACGGTTGTAGGTCAGCGTGTGCTTGTAGCCGTCGAACGTGCCGCTGAACGGTTTTCCGCTCTGGCCTACCGACACACCCTCGGCATCGATATCGGCAGTCATCTCGAAGAACTTGCCGCTATAGCTGGTAGGGGGCGGTGCTTGTTCCGCTGCCGTCCCATGCCCATGCCCCCTGCGCTATCGCGAGCAGGAAGGCGATGAAAAGAAGTGTTTTCTTTCTCATTGTTGTTATGTTATTTTATCACGATTTTATCACCATTATTTATATATATGCCCTTCACATTGGGCTTGTCGCTCAACTTGCGACCGTCGAGAGTGTACCAGCCTGCGTCGGCAGCAATTTTTTCACTTTTCACTATTCCCTTTTCACTTAACGAAGTGGTCTCACCGTTATCGAAGTTGAGCACGAAGGCGCGCGCCTCGTTGGGCAGGTCGCCGGCGGTGAGGCCGTTGAGGGCGAAGACGGCGCGGCAGGAGCCGACGGTCATCGAAGCCGAGGGCCAGTAGAGCTTGTTCTCGGCTCCGAGGTAGAGCACACTCTTGTCGTTGGCCTCAAGGCCGATGGGCGAGAAACTGCCCCGGAAACTGACGTAGCTATTGTCGGGGGTGCTGTTTCCGGCTGCAACGTTTTCTGGTATGGTGACATCTTCAAACTCAGGATTTGTGATGTCGCCCTGTCCGTTGTTCTCCCATTTCAGAATGAAGGGCGTGCCGGCTGTGATTTCGTCGCTGGTGGTGAAGTTCAGCGTGAGTGTGCCTGAGGCTGAATCGTAGCTGGTGGAACTGAGCGCCCTCACGTCGGTGGCTCCGAAGAGGGGATTGTAGCCAGTGAGGGACACCGTGAAGGGCAGGCATAGCGTGTTCCACGAGCCGTCGCGGTAGAGCGTGCGCCCGTCGAGGGTGACGCTGTACATCGTCTTACCTTCTGCGCCCGCGATGGCGGTGGCATTGTTGCTGCTGTTGGCTATGGTCAGGGTGTTCATGATGTCGTATGTCGAGTTGAACTTATACTCATAGCCGTCCTTGGTGAGTGTGAAGGTGGCTTCATAGCGCTTTCCATAGACGTTGCCGCTTTCGTTAGTGATGTCTTGGGGGTCGCTGATGGTCACGCCTGTCGCCGTGCTGTATTCCGCATCTGTGGCGATGGCATCGCTGTGGAGTTTCAGCGTCACTGTCGAGGCGTCTGTCCACGTCCATGTGTCGACGAAATCGTAGAGATAGCGGGCGTAGAACCTGGCATTGTCCATGCCGGTGAGGGACTTGACGGAGACACCTGGTTCCTTGATGTCCTGTCCCAAGATAGCAGCATAGTTGCCAACGGTCTCGGGGTTCATCTCCCAGCCCTTGAAGGTATAGCCAGCAGGCACCACGCTGCATTCGGGCAGGTAGAAGTCGTTGTTGATGTTTACTTTGCAGGTCTCCAGCACCTTATAGCCTCCGTTCTGTGTGTCGGGAACGAAAAGGGCGAAGTCATAGCCTGTCAAGCCGCAGGGACAATTTTCTGCTGCGTGTTCTTCTATTTCGCTATGGGCACAGATGTGGCATATCTTCTGGTGATAGGCGTTGTCGCCGATGGAATAGACAAATTTGTCGTTGTGTATACAAGACTCTATCTTGACGTATGAGACCGATTTCGACAGGGCTACAGTGTTGCGATAGCAGTAGAGGGCCGTATACAGATCCCCAGGGTTAACTTCTCTAAAGGGTTCACCATTAAAATCTATCACATAATTCTTACTGTTGTTCCATACTTTTAAGCCGTCGGCTATGCTTATCGTACCAGCGTCGTATAAATCATTTCTCCAAGTAGAATATCCGCCTCCGATAGCATGAGCATAACTTTTGTCGTTCGATCCACGATCGGCTACTGCAATGACGGTTCCACCAGTGATGGTCACTGAGCCGCCTTTTCCGTTTATGCCGCCACCAATACCTGGTGCAGAATAATAAGAAGATGATTCCGAGCCTGAGGCATAAACATAGCCGCCGGTAACTTCGAGCGTACCTCCATCGCCACCATCGCTTCCGCCGATACCGGCACCATTTCCACCGTCCTTGGCGAAGACGTTGCCGCCATGAATATGGACATCGCCGCCAGTGCCTTTCCGACCGCCGCCGATACCAGCACCACCACCGTAAGCTCGTACTGTGCCGCCCCAGATTTCTACTCTGTTGCCATCGCCGCAGTTGCCGCCACCGATGCCGGCTCCTTTGCCACTTGTCAGCTCCAGTTCACCGCCATAGATTTTGACCGGACCGCCCTGGTTGCCATCATCACCGCCACCGATGGCGGCTCCGTCTTGTTGGCCACTGACTTTCACATAGCCACCCATGACGACCACTTCGCCATCGATATCGCCATCCTCGCCGCCGCCAATGCCGGCGCCGGTGCTGCCTTCTATCTGATAGGCTGCCACGTAGCCGCCATGCACATAGAGGCTGCCCATGTCGGCTTTGTAGCCGCCACCGATGGAGGCTGCCCCACTGTAAACGACGGTTTTCTCTGCGCTCTTATAATAGTTCGATGCCCTGAGCTTTCCCCTCGTGGCATAAGTGTTATTATTGTTGCTATAGACGTGGAGTGTGTTGCCCGACTCCAGTTTGATGTGGTTCACATCGAGTGCAGCATCGTCGGTGAGGATGAGGTGAACGGTGCCTACAATCTTGAGCACCTTATAGTGGCTGGCGCCTTTTGCCACATACCAAGTGTTGCCGGCAGCAGCACCGCCCAACTGCAACCAGTCGTCGGGGTGCTCGCCCTCGATGGTGATGTAGGAGGTGGCCACCCTGTTGGTTTTCACCACCTTTTTGGTGGTTGCATTCCATGAACGCTCGATGTATGCGACACCCTCGGCATAGTATGTATTTCCGTCGGCAGCCGTCAGCGCGGCGTATGTTCCTTCTGCAGGCTGTTCAGCATAGACAGGGTTGCCTGCGGCTACGATATAGTTCGCATTAGCCACTGTTGATGTTGCTGTGCTCAGGTAGTAGGCACCTTGATTGGTGAATTTGGTAGTTTCACCTGCGTTGTGGAGGGCGATGGGATGGAAGAGTCCCTGACCAGAATGGGTGCCGGTGAAGAAACTGTTATCGATGGTGAGCGTGTTGTTGCCGCTCCAGCCCACAAAGCCGCCGGCATAGTCGGCGGGGTTGTTCAGGTCGCCGCTGAACACGGTGTTTTCGATCACGAGCGTTGCCGTCGTGCCGTGGCCCACCACGCCGCCGATGTGCTTGTCGCCGTCGCCAGCCGATGTGACGGAGGTCTTCACCACGCAGCCGCTGATGGTAGTGGTGCCGCCAGCCCTGACGATGCCCACCAGTCCGGCGGCATGGGTCCTGCCCGTCACGGTACCCTCAACGGCGAGGTTCTTGATGGTAGCTCCCTGGATGTCGCGGAAGGGGGCGGTGCCGTTAGTCGTTGTCTCACTGATGGCGACATACAGCGTCTTACCGTTGCCGTCGAAGGTACCCGTGAAGGGGTGTGCCTCCGTACCCACGGTGGCGGTAACGGCCGTCGAGCTGTTGTTCCAGTTGTCGGCCAGTTTGTAGCACTTGTCGGCATCGGTGCCGGCGTTCACGTTCGCTGCGAAGGTTGCTCAGTCGGTGGCGCTTGAAATGATGAACGGACTCTCGGCTGTGCCGTTGCCGCTGAACGCCCAGGCCCCCTGTGCGACCATGCACACGAAGGCGATTGTCATAAGAAGTGTTTTCTTTCTCATTGCTGTATAGTTGTTTGTTATTCAGGCGGCGAGTACTGCGGCTGCGAAGAAGGTGAGCAGCGACGAACCGAGCAGGTGTTATTATGTGCGTTCGACAGACTGAGGCTGAGCATCGTCAGGTCGTCGTTGGGCTCTGCTCCGTCACGGAATCGGGCGACCTCTGTTTTCAAGGCTTCGACAACGGCTTGGGCGTTGGCCGTCGGCCTGGATGTCAGGAGCTGGATGATGCGGTCTTCGCCGAACTGATCTTGGCGGGCGTTCTCGGCCTCGTTGAGTCCGTCGGTATAGAGCAGCAGCATACGGTCTTTGAAGAAATCGATGCTCTCGCCCTCGTATTCCAGTCCCGGCCATAGTCCGATGGGGGCGTTTGCCTCCTCCATGTCGAGGAACGAGAACTGACCGCCGGTATTGCCCAGCACGGGCGGGTTATGTCCGGCATTGCAGTACTCCAGCAGATAAAGTTTCATGTTGAGCCGGCAGATGAACATGGTGACGAACATGCCCTGCTCGTTTTCCTCAGCCAGTTCGGTGTTCATGCGGGTGGCTATCTCGGCAGGGGCCATGTCCTGCGAGGCGAGCGTGCGGAACAGACGGGTGGCCTGCGTCATGAACAGCGAGGCGGGTACGCCCTTTCCGCTGACATCGCCGATGCAGAAGTAGAGCACATCGCCTTTTTGCAAATAGCTGTACAAGTCGCCTCCTACCTCACGTGCCGGCGTCATCGAGGCGTACATGTCGAGACCTTCACGCTGGGGGAACGTGCTGGGTACCATCGACTTCTGGATGTCGCGGGCGATGCTCAGTTCGCCCTCCATGCGCTCCTTGGCGGCGTTGACCCTGGCCAGACGCTTGGCGGCACGGTGGCGGATGATGGTGAAGATGGAGAAGGCGACAATCAACGTCAGAATCATGATGATGTAATTGATTTTCCGCAGTTCTGCCGAGCGCGTCTGCTGCTGCAGAATCTCCGTGTCCTTCTTGTGGATGTTCTGTATACCCTCGGCATCTACCCTTCTGGCACGCATGATGGCAGAGTCGAGCACTTCGCATATCTGCCGTGCCGCAAGGTTAGTGGAGTCGTTGTTGCCGGTCATCGCGTTGGCACGGTATTTCTTCAGCATGAAGCGCTGGATGTTCTCCAAGGAGTACATGCCGAATTCCTGATAGAGGTAGTCGGTGATGGTGCTATAGCATGAAAGGGCTTCGTTCCACCGACGGGCTAGAGTTAAGTAGTCACTGGAATTGGTCATTCCTTCCATGCTCTTCGAGAAGCGCGTCTGCTGGTAGTCGGCATAGTCGCTGTCGGCTTCTTCAAGGCGTCCCAGTCCCACCAATGCTGTGGCACGGAACACCTTGTACCTGCCCCACTGTCTGTCGATGTATTTCTCGTCGTCGCTGAATCGCTCCCTGTACTCGGCTACATACTGTCCGAAACGCTCAGTCCATAGCAGTCCTTTCTCGTAGTCACCTTCCCTGTTCCATCCGTAGGCGATGTTGATCAGACCGGCCACCGCATCGTGGTAGGCATCCTTCGTGGCTTTCGCCCGGATGTTTCTGTTGTGCATCTCATAGGCCTGTTCAAACATTTCGATAGCCGTCGTGTCATTCTTGTCGAAATGTGCTTTGGCACAACCTGTGAAGATGATCAGGTTGGTATAGTCGCTGGTGGTGTCGCACTCCAGTTGCTCCAGCCTTTTCAACACAGGCAAGGACATCTGCAGGTTCTTCGCAAATTCACCGTAGCGGCAGTACATGCTTGAAAGATAGCTGGTCGACTTGGCATAATAGTGCAAGTCGGTGGCATTGGTAGAGTTGGAGGTAGCATCTATAGACTCCTGCCAGTAGAACTCTGCCAGCGACAGGTCGCCTTTGCGGTAGTAGGCCAAGCCTTGCCAGAATTGGCTTTCGCCGTCCCTGATTTTGCCCACCTTGGCAAGACTGTCGGCCAGCGTCAGGAGCCGCTGGGCGTCTCTTTGGTCTGAAGCTTCTTCCAGCATGCGGGTCGCCTCGGCAGAAGAGGATTTCTTGTTGCTGCTACAGGCGGTGAACAGCATCGCCGCCAGCAACACTGCCATCGGCACCATCCATGCCGACGCAGAGAAACGGATATTTACTTTTGCGGTCACATGGCTAATGAGGATGAAACGGATGCTGGACATGATGTTGGAACTGTTTAGAGTGTTTAGATGAATTCGAGTGCAAAAGTACAAATAAAAAGTTAATTATTCTCAATATCGAGCATGTTTAACGTAAATTTCAGTGCAAATTGTCTATTTTGACAGGATTTGGCTATCTGGCGACAGACTTCTATCATGTCATGCTGAGAGGTACCCCACTCATTCGTCAATAAGCTAAAGGAATTAGGATAGAATCAAAATACTGACCACATGATTCTCGCACATGATTCTCTGATTCTTTGTCATTCAACCCTTCACCGTGAGTGTAAACTCTCTGATACGCAAACGCTTACGGTGAAGGGTTTGCTTGTTGTGAAAAGGAAGCGCAGCAACTCCCCTCCACTGCAGGGGAGGGGCAGGGTTGGGGTCGCTAACATCTTGCATGCTTCATCATCTGGCAGTCCCATCATAAAGTTTTTTCTCTTCACTTTTTTGTGTAAAACCTATACTCACTTTCTATCGTGAGAGGCCCACTCAGCTCTGTGAGTGGCCCACTCACGAGAATTACTCGATGACTAACTTGATTTACTCATTGAGTTATTCCCAAAAAGTATTGAGTTATTCCAGAAAGGCATTGAGTTTCTGTAGAAACCTATAGCATTTCCAGAAAAACCCGCTACATTTCTAAGGAAGCATCGTATCTATCGTTCTTTCCTTTGGCCTTTACAGGCTGTGAAACAAACCCTTCACCGTATCTTTCTGAATAACATCGGATTAAGTATATTAGTGAAGGGTTTTTATTTTCTGAAAGGAACCCTTGCCCGTACAACCTACTATCGAAATTTTAGTAAATTTGGCGTACATGTGTGCATTTACGCAGTCTGGCTGACAGCCAGGTTTATGACCATTTGGATGTCCAGAGCGTTGACGATGCCGTTGCCGTTTAGGTCGTAAAGGTCTACAGTGGAATCTGTCATTGATGCGTTGATGACCGTCTGGATGTCCAGGGCGTTGACGATGCCGTCGCCATTCAGGTCGCCCTTTATGTAACCATGATCTCCATAGTAGCCCTTGATGATGGCATCCTTCAGGTCGGCCTGGTTGAACTCCGGCACGCTGCGATGTTCGCCGTCCGACAGTCCCATCCAGTAGAAGGTGCCCATGTTGTTGGCCTTGGCCTGCTCGACGAAGTATCGGGCGAAGGCAAGCGTGTTGCTGCGGTAGTTGTCGTAGCCCTTGTCCGTGGTGATGCCCCATTCGCCGAAGATGACGGGTGCTCCCTTTGAAACGAGGTGGCTCTTGAGGGCGCTGATGGTC
>JAEEGG010005527.1_pt1 | contig 29927 bp, 21 predicted proteins | sample 9134161 | NCBI WGS metagenome assembly JAEEGG01 (sample SAMN16246543, study PRJNA631951) | gut metagenome | biome: gut microbiome; feature: rumen; material: CR-attached | host: Bos | place: Iran: Karaj | collected 2018-10
TTTCTCATAACTGAGTGCAAAGTTACGATTTTTTTTGGTTATTCTGCCGTAATGCCAAAAAAAAGTTGTAATTTTGCACCTTGATTTGCGCGTACATTAATTATAATAGAAACAAAAACAAAATAAAAAATGAATAGAGACACTATTATCGGATTTGTATTGATTGCGTTGGTGCTCATTGGCTTCAGTTGGTACAACCAACCTTCTGCAGAACAGATAGAGGCACAGCGCAAGGAAGACAGTATCGCTGCTGTCATGAAAGAAAATGCAGACAAGAAGCAGAAAGCCGAGGCTGCAGCCAAGAAGGCTGAAGTCGAAGCTGCCAAAGGTGATACCACCGCTTTATTCTATGCTGCATTAAATGGCAGCGAAGAGGATATCGTACTGAAGAACCAGAAAGTGGAGCTGACGCTCTCGACCAAAGGTGGCACACTCACTAAGGCTGTCATCAAGAACTTTACCGACAAGGATGGCAACAAAGACGTTACGCTGTTTGACAAGAAAGACCAGCAGATGAACTTCCTGCTGTCAGGAAAACAGGATAATATCATCACTCAAGACCTTTACTTTACCCCATCGAATGTCAGCGATTCAACAGTGACAATGACCGCCCAGGCTGCAGACGGCGGAAGTATTGTGTTGGACTATCTGCTCGGCCCCGATCATCTGCTGCATTTCTCGCTGACCGCAAACGGACTCAGTGGGATGTTCGCTCCCACTTATAAGGAAATGGACATCGAGTGGAATGGTCACAGCCGCCAGCAGGAAAAAGGTTTCTACTTTGAAAACCGTTATACAGCCCTGTTTTATAAAGAGGCCCAAGATGGTTCTACAGACAACTTGTCAGAGACAGAAGACAAGACCAAGACCGTCGAAGAGACACTCGACTGGGTGGCTTTCCGTAACCAGTTCTTCAGTGCAGCCCTAATCTCGAAAGACAACTTCGCCGGAGGATCTTCCCTCAGCAGTGTTCAGGATCCCAAAGAATCGGGTTATCTGAAACAGTTTGATGCCAAGCTCCGCACCGCCTTTGACCCCACAGGTCAGAAACCCTCACAATTTGAGATGTATATTGGTCCGAATGACTTCCGCCTGATCCAGGCTGTAGAGAAACAGAGCCAGTTCGGTAAGGATCTCGACTTGGAGCAGTTGGTGAATTTAGGATGGTGGCTTTTCCGCCTTATCAACCGCTGGTTCACGCTCTATGTCTTCGACTGGCTGGCATCCTGGGGCTTCTCGATGGGTATCGTGCTTATTCTGATTACCCTTTTGCTGAAGGCTATCACCTTCCCGATGGTCAAGAAGAGCTATATGTCATCTGCCAAAATGCGTGTGCTGAAGCCAAAACTTGACGAGGCAACCAAGCAATACGATAAGCCTGAGGATCAGATGAAGAAGCAACAGGCCATGATGCAGTTGTATTCACAATATGGTGTATCACCACTGAGTGGCTGTCTGCCAATGCTGATTCAGATGCCTATCTGGATTGCCATGTTCTGGTTCGTGCCCAATGCCATACAGTTGCGTGGACAGTCGTTCCTCTGGATGGAAGACCTTGCCACCTACGACCCCATCATTTCGTGGAACTCCCACATCTGGGGTATCGGCGATCATCTGTCGCTGTCGTGCCTCTTGTTCTGCGGTTCGAACATCCTCTACTCTTGGTTTACCATGCGTCAGCAGAAGGATCAGATGGTTGGCGCCCAGGCCGAGCAGATGAAATACATGCAGTATATGATGTATCTTATGCCACTGATGTTCTTCTTTATGTTCAACGACTACTCCAGCGGTCTGAACTTCTACTACTTTATCTCACTGTTTTTCTCATCGATAATCATGTGGACGCTCCGCAAGACAACCAACGACGAGAAACTCCTCGCCATCCTCGAGGCTCGTTTCAAGGAGAACAAGAACAATCCCAAGAAGAAGACCGGCGGTTTGGCTGCCCGCCTTGAAGCGATGCAGAAACAAGCTGAGGAATTACAGAAACAAAGAATGAACCAACAAAAGAAATAAATATGAATAAAAGAAACGAATTTGAATAATGTGAATAATCCTGTTCACGAATTAATATAATAATTACGAAAATAATTATTCATATTTGTGGAATAAATTATTCATATTATTCACATTCGTTTCCAAGAAAAAGAATATGGGTAAATTAATGGTAATAGCTGTTTCGCTGATGATAGGTTTCAGCGGCAGCGCGAAAGCTCAAGACGACGTGAAGATCGGAAAACAAAATATCAAGCTCACCGGTAATCTGATGACCCCAGAAGCGCTCTGGGCTATGGGACGTATCGGTGCATGTGAGGCGAGTGCCGACAGCAAGCAGATTGTCTATCAGGTAGGTTATTATAGCGTGAAAGCCAATAAGAGCCAGCAGAAAATTGCAATCATCAATGCCGATGGCACAGGCAACACAACGCTCACCACTGGCACAAAGAGCGAGACTGACCCCACATGGCTGAATGGAAAGATTGCTTTCCTCACCGGCGGCCAGATCTGGACCATGAATCCTGATGGCTCAGACCGTAAGCAGATATCAAAGACCACAAAAGATATCGAGGGATTCATGTTCTCGCCCGATGGTAAGAAAGTGATTTTGCTGCATAGCATCGATTTCTATGAAATCATCAAGAAGAATCCCGATGATCTGCCAAAGGCTACAGGTCGTTTGGTGACAGACCTGATGTATCGCCACTGGGATCATTATGTAGAGAGCATACAGCATCCATTCGTCTATGATATCGCCGGACAATCCGGAGAATCCGGAATGTCCATCTCCGGTGATGGCATCGACATTCTTGAGGGCGAACCCTACGAATGTCCGATGGAGCCCTTTGGCGGTATGGAGCAGTTGGCTTGGAGTCCCGACTCGAAGAGCATCGCCTATACCTGCCGCAAAAAGACAGGCCTCGCCTACTCCATCTCGACCGATTCCGACATCTATATATATAATATAGGTACGCGCGAGACAAAGAACCTCTGCAAGCCTGAGGGTTATGTGGAGCCGGAAATCGATCCCACTACCTCTATGAAGTATCAGAAGGTGAATGAAGCAGAGAACCTGAAGAACAACGTGGGCTACGACACCAACCCCAAGTTTTCATCTGACGGTAAGTATGTTGCTTGGCTCTCGATGGAGAGAAACGGCTATGAGGCCGACCGTAACCGTCTGTGTTGCTATGATTTAGGAACTGGCGAGAAGAAATATCTTACAGAGTCATTCGACTCGAATGTAGATGATTTCGTTTGGAGCGACTCGAAGGATGCCATGATTTATTTCATTGGTGTCTGGCACGCCACAGAAAATCTCTATGCCGTCAACTGGAAGGGAGAACTGAAGCAAATGACTGAGACTTGGGATGACTTTGGTTCCATTCACCTGATGAACAACGGCAAACAGCTGCTAATGGAGCGTCATAACTTCACTTCACCTGCTGATTTGTATATCGTCACTCCGAATTTCAAGAAACCCGAAAAGACGACAATCACCCAACTGACCTTCGAGAACAAACACATTCTCGATCAGTTGGCTAAACCCACTGTCCAACAGCGTTGGGTAAAAACCAGCGATGGCAAAGAAATGCTGACCTGGATTATCCTACCTCCGAACTTTGATGAAACCAAGAAATATCCTACCCTCCTTTTCTGCGAGGGTGGTCCTCAGAGTCCAGTCTCTCAGTTCTGGAGCTATCGTTGGAACTTCATGATTATGGCTTCGCAAGGTTATATTGTTGTAGCGCCCAACCGTCGTGGTTTACCTGGCTTTGGACAAGAATGGCTTGAGGAAATCTCTGGCGATTGGACGGGACAGTGTATGAAAGACTATTTGGCCGCAATCGATGATGCTGCCAATAATCTGTCATACGTAGATAAAGACCACTTAGGTGCAGTCGGAGCCAGTTTCGGTGGATTCTCCGTCTACTATCTGGCAGGCATCCACGAGAAACGTTTCAAGGCGTTCATCGCTCATGATGGCGCTTTTAACCTCGCAGCGATGTACACTGAAACAGAGGAGAACTGGTTCTCGAACTGGGAGTATGACGAGGCTTACTGGCATCGTCCTCAGCTGCCAAATGCAAAGAAGACCTACCACGACTCACCGCATAAGATGGTGGAGAAATGGGACACACCTATTCTTTGCATCCATGGCGAAAAGGACTACCGCATTAATGCCACGCAGGGTATGTCGGCCTTCAATGCTGCTCGTATGAAAGGCATCCCCGCTGAGTTGCTCATCTTCCCTGATGAGAACCACTGGGTACTGAAACCCCAGAACGGCGTGCTCTGGCAGCGGACATTCTTCAACTGGCTTGACCGCTGGCTGAAGTAAGCTGGCATTATATTCCCGCCCTGGGAACAAAAGATTCCCACCTTGGGAACGCATTATTCCCAGTATGGGAACAAAAAACGAGAAAGAAGTAAAAAAGCAATAATTATGACTCAAGCTATTCAAAAGACCTTACGCGATTCCGCCGGTATGCGGTGGACCGCCTTGCTGCTGCTCGCTTTGGCGATGTTCTGCAGCTACATCTTCATGGACATCCTCTCACCCATCAAAGACCTGATGCAGGAAACCCGTGGATGGGATTCTACGGCATTCGGTACGATGCAGGGATCAGAGGTATTCCTCAATGTATTCGTATTCTTCCTCATCTTCGCAGGTATCATCCTCGACAAGATGGGCGTCCGTTTTACGGCTGTGCTCTCTGCTGCAGTAATGTTGGTGGGTGCCTGTGTGAAATGGTATGCCGTCAGCGAAAGTTTCATGGGAAGCGGACTCGAAACTTGGTTTACCAACAACCTGAATTATATCCCCATCTTCGACGAATTAGGTGTTTCGCCCTTCTATGAGGGCATGCCTGCCTCAGCCAAGTTTGCTGCCTGCGGATTCATGATCTTCGGCTGTGGCTGCGAGATGGCTGGTATCACCGTATCAAGAGGTATCGTGAAATGGTTCAAGGGCCGTGAGATGGCGCTGGCCATGGGCTCTGAGATGGCACTCGCCCGCTTAGGCGTAGCCACCTGTATGATCTTCTCACCATTCTTTGCCCGTCTCGGCGGACAGGTAAGCGTCACCCGTTCCGTTGCCTTCGGTGTCGTGCTGATGTGTATCGCGTTGATAATGACCATTGTCTATTTCTTCATGGATCAGAAGCTCGACAGTCAGACTGGCGAGGCCGAAGAGAAGGACGATCCCTTCAAAGTCAGCGACATCGGTAAGATCCTCAGCGACAGCGGATTCTGGATCGTTGCCCTGCTCTGTGTGCTTTACTATTCTGCCATCTTCCCCTTCCAGAAGTATGCCGTAAATATGTTGCAGTGCAACCTTACACTGACGCCACCCGATGCTGACTCGTTCTGGGCCAACTCATCGGTGACGATTATACAGTATATCATCATGCTCATCGTAGCAGCTGCTGGTTTCGCAAGCAATTTCCAGAAGAAGGCCAACCTGAAGTACGGTCTGCTGGGACTTTCAATTGTGGCACTCATCACCTATTGCTATATGGGTTATATGCGCCAGTCGGCTGAGTCGATCTTCGCTGTATTCCCACTGCTCGCCGTGCTGATTACGCCGATCCTCGGCTCTTACCTCGACCATCATGGCAAGGCCGCTTCAATGCTCGTGCTCGGTTCGCTGCTGCTGATTGGCTGTCATCTGACATTCGCCTTCATCCTGCCGATGTTCAAAGGTAATGCCATCGGTGGTATTATCATCGCCTACGCTACAATTCTCGTATTGGGTGCTTCTTTCTCACTGGTACCCGCCTCATTGTGGCCCTCAGTACCAAAGCTGGTGGATGCCAAGGTCATCGGTTCTGCATACGCCCTGATCTTCTGGATTCAGAACATCGGTCTCTGGCTCTTCCCGCTGCTCATCGGCAAGGTGCTTGACAAAACAAACCCCGGCGTCACCGATCCCACGCAGTTCGACTACACCGCTCCGCTGGTGATGCTCGCCTGCTTAGGTGTCGCCGCCCTCATCCTCGGCTTCGTGCTGAAAGCCGTCGACAAGAAGAAAGGCATCGGCCTCGAACTCCCGAATATACAAGAGTAACCAATTCTCCCCCTGAGTAGGGGGAGTTAGAGGGGGTCTGAACAATCGAACACATCAGACTGATCAGACCACCCCTAACCCCTCCTACTCAGGAGGGGAAAACAGATACAAAGATTATGAAAATAGGATTCGACAACGAGAAATATCTCAAGATTCAGTCTGAGCATATCAAGGAGCGCATCGCCCAGTTCGACGGCAAGCTCTATATGGAGTTGGGCGGCAAGCTCTTCGACGACCATCACGCTTCTCGCGTATTACCTGGTTTCAAGCCCGACTCCAAGCTCCGCATGCTTGGTCAGTTGCGCGACTCTATCGAAATCGTGATTGTGGTCAGTGCTGAAGATATTGAGAAGAATAAGGTTCGTGCCGACCTCGGCATCACCTATGACGAGGACGTGCTCCGACTGCGCGACGAGTTTATGCTCCGACAGTTCATGGTGGGCAGCGTGGTGATTACCCATTACAACGGCCAGCATGCTGCTGATCAGTTCCGTCATCGTCTGGAACGCATGGGCATCAAGTCGTATATCCACTACCCCATCGACGGCTATCCCCACAATGTGGAGCTTATCGCCAGCGACGAGGGTTTCGGCAAGAACGACTATGTGGTGACCCAGCGTCCGCTCGTCATCGTGACGGCTCCCGGCCCTGGCAGCGGCAAGATGGCTACGTGTCTGAGTCAGCTCTACAACGAAAACAAGCGTGGCATCCGAGCTGGTTATGCAAAGTTTGAGACCTTCCCTGTCTGGAACCTGCCGCTGAAGCATCCTGTGAACATCGCCTACGAGGCCGCCACCGCCGACCTGAACGATGTGAACATGATCGACCCCTTCCACTTGGAAGCATACGGAAAGACCGCCATCAACTACAACCGCGACGTCGAGATCTTCCCTGTGCTGAATGCACTCTTCGAGGGCATCTATGGGGAGAACCCCTATAAGTCGCCTACGGATATGGGGGTCAATATGATTGGTTTCTGTATCTCTGACGATGAGGTTTGTTGCGATGCCAGCCGTGATGAGATTATCCGCCGTTTCTACACAGCCACCAACAAGATGGCCGATGGCGCTGATAATGAGAGCGAGGTCAACAAGATCCGTATGCTCTTCAATCAAGCGAAGATATCCACCGCCACCCGTAAAGTGACAGTGGCCGCCTACGAAAGGAAGATTCAGAGTGGTCACACCGCAGCCGCCATCGAACTCGAGGACGGCACCATCATCACCGCGAAGTCCACACCACTCTTAGGATGCAGCGCGGCCCTGCTGCTCAACGCCATGAAGTATCTGGCAGGCATTGATCACGAGGTGAAGCTCATTCCGCAGAGTCTGATTGAACCTGTTCAGAAGACGAAAATTGAGTATCTCGGTGGCAAGAACCCACGTCTGCATACCGACGAGGTATTAGTAGCCCTCAGCGTGCTCTCTACCCATGACGAGAACTGTCGGCGAGCCTTGGAGCAATTGCCTCAGCTGCGCTACTGTCAGGTTCATACCACCGTCATGCTCTCCGAGGTCGACCGCAAGATCTTCAAGAAACTTGGCTGCGGCCTTACTTGCGATCCCGTCAAGAAACAGTAAAAAATGAGGAAAGGAGGAGATAGGAAAGTATCTGTTTCCCCTCCTAAGTTAGGAGGGGTTAGGGGTGGTCTGAACCGCCACTTGTTCAGCCCCCCTCTAACTTCCCCTGACTCAGGGGGAGAAATCATTACCCGGTTAAACAATTCTCCCATCGCAAGGTGGACGGTACTCTTCATCGTGGCTACGGCTATGATGATGGGCTATTTTGTCAACGACGTGATGTCACCTTTAGAGACGTTGTTAGAGATGCCTCGAAGCCAGGGCGGCCTTGGATGGACGCCGTCTGATTACGGTTTCTTCTCAGGAGCAAGCAGTTTTATCAATGTCTTCCTGCTCATGCTCTTCTTCTCGGGCATCATCCTCGACAAGATGGGCATCCGCTTCACCGGCACCCTCGCCTGTTCATTGATGGTACTCGGCACCCTCATCAAGTACTACGCCGTCACCGCCGACCTCGACAACACTATTCACTATTCACTATTCGCTATTCACTTGCCGCCATCGGTAGCGATGGCGAGCCTTGGCTTCGCCATCTTCGGCGTAGGCTATGAAATGACGGGCATCACCGTCTCGAAGGCAATGGTTCGTTGGTTCACGGGTCATGAGCTGGCCCTTGCGATGGGACTTCAGTTAGCAATAGCGCGCTTCGGCACAGCCGCCGCCTTGAGCATCTCCGCCCCCATTGCCCGCCACTTCACGCTCTCTGCACCGTTGCTCGTAGCATTAGCCTTCCTCATTATCGGCCTCCTCGCCTTCCTCGTCTTCTGCGTCATGGACCGCAGGCTAGATAATATAGGAGATCCTAGAACCTCTAAAAATCCTAGGATATCTAGTGATTCTAGGATATCTAGCTCGGCAAACGATTCTAACGACGATTTCCGTTGGAGTGACATCCTCGTCACCCTTCGCAATCCCGGCTTCTGGCTGATTACGCTCTTCTGCGTACTCTTCTATTCCGCCGTCTCGCCCTTCCTGAAGTTCTCCACAAAACTGATGGTGATGAAATACGGCGTCGATCCCGACCTTGCAGGATTCTTCTCATCAATCGCTCCATTCGGCACTATCCTGATGACGCCGCTCTTCGGGTTGGTCTACGATAAATATGGTAAAGGCGTAACGCTGGTTATTACCGGAGCCCTCATGCTGGCCGCCGTCCACTTCGGCTTCTCCCTGCCGACATTACTATTCACTAATCACTATTCACTATTCACTCCATCAGCGATTGCAATAGCGCTGATGGTCATCCTCTCCATCGGCTACTCCTTGGCCCCCGCTGCCCTCTGGCCCTGCGTACCGAAGATCATCCCACTGAAGTGCCTCGGTACAGCCTACTCGATGATCTTCTTCATCCAGAACTTCGGCCGCGCCATCATCCCCATGTTCGTTGGCCGCGCCAATGAAAACGACCCGAGCTACACCACCTCGATGCTCATCTTCGGCTTCACCGCCCTCGGTGCCGCTATCGTTGCCATAGCGATGCTACTTGTAGACCGCAGGAAAGGCTACGGTCTGCAATTACCAAATATCAAGAAGTAATTCTACCATTTAAAACGAACCATAAGAGGAAGGTGGTCGCTGTAGCCGGGCTGATAGCGCATACCATTGTAGGTTCGACGAGGCCGATAGCCACCATAGAGTTTTTCATCTTCGAGCAGGAACTTCGGTGAGTGGATGAAAGCCGTGTCTACCTTATCATATATCGCGCGCGAGGCTAGGATGTGGTCGATGCTCTCCCAATCGCCTTTATAGCGGTAGGTGCCTCGGACGCCATTCTGTCCCTTTGCCTCTTTCGTTAGATTCTGGATGTCATGATGACAGATTTGCTGGAGGGCCGGGCTATCAGCACCGTCGTTGAAATCGCCGGCAATAAGAATCTGAGCATCGGGATTCAGGCTACAAATAGAATCAATAGATAGACATAGGCGATCTGCAACGACTTTTCGGAAGGGACGGCTGTAGCGCTCGCCGCCGTAACGACTGGGGAAGTGAACGACGAAGACGTGGAGGGTGTCGTTCAGGCCACCCCGTCCTTCGGACACCCCTTCTGACTCAGGAGGGGAATTAATTACTCCGCAGGCATAGAGGATGTCACGTGTGGGGCGCATGCCATCTATCGGCGTGACACGAAGCGGATAACTGCGGACAGGCTGGAAAGAAAAAGGGCTGTAGAGCAGAGCCACATCAATGCCCCGAAGATCGGGAGAGGAAGTCATCAGATATTCATAACCGGCATTCCTCAAGAGCGAGCGACGTGTCAGGTCGGTAAGCACCGAATCATTTTCAACTTCACAAAGAGCAATCAAGTCTGGGATGCCATCGTCGGAAGTCGAGAGCAGTTCCTGGGCGATGTTATTCAGCTTCCGCCAATAGCGCTTGCGGGTCCAGTGACGCGTGGTCTCAGGCAGATACTCAGCATCGTCTTTCCCTTCATCATCATGATAATCGAAGAGATTTTCGCAGTTGAGTTCAACAATTGTCAGCGACTGCGCCGACAATGAGTTAAGAGATAAGAACGAAGAGTGAAGAGTTATGATTACCATGCAAACCCACCTAAGCGAGCGCGAAACTCTCCTTCCATAAGTAATCATAACTCTTAATTCTTAACTCTTAATTTTTAACTTTTCTTCGTTCGAACTATCTTCCACCCGATGGAGGCGATAAAGATACTCATCAGCGGCGAGAGGTAGTTGAAGAAGCAATAAGGCAGATAGGTCAGCGTAGCAACGCCCAAAACGGTACTTTGTGTGAGACCGCAGGTATTCCAAGGTACCAGCACAGAAGTCACTGTGGCACCGTCCTCACAAGAGCGGCTCAGCAATCGAGGCTCATAGCCCCGTTGACGGAACGTGTCCTTAAACATCGAACTGGAGAGCATGATGGAAAGATACTGATCGGCCATCGCAATGTTACAAAAGAGGGCTGTGCTCACGGTAGAGGCAACAAGCGAAGCTGTTCCACGGACAAAGCGAAGAACAATACGCATCAGATCCTGCAACTGTCCTGTGGCTGTGAGCGCGCCACCAAAGGTCTGCGCACAGATAATCAGCCAGATAGTAGGCATCATACCCGCCATACCGCTGGTATGTACCAGTTCGTTGAGCACAGGAATGCCCGTTTCTATGTCAGTGCTGCCATAGCACACCTGCATCATGCCCTTGTAAAGACCAGAGATTCCAGATGTCTCGGAGATTCCAGAGATACTATGCACCAATTCCGGCTGTACCAGCAAGGCCACAATCACCGCCAAAAGGATCGCCAGAAAGAGCACCACCATCGAAGGCCAGCGACGGGCAATCATCACACCTGTCAACACTGGCACCAACAAAAGCCAAGGCGAGATGACAAACGTATGCTGCAACCCCTCCATAAACTCTGCCACATTACCATGTCCGGATACATTCATCGTGAAACCTGCAATCAGGAAAATAGTTAATGAAATGCAGAACGTGGGCACCGTGGTATAAAGCATATAGCGGATATGGGTAAAGAGCGGTGTGCCCGAAACGCTCGATGCCAACACAGTAGTATCAGACAAAGGTGAAAGCTTATCACCGAAGTATGCGCCTGTGATAATCGAGCCAGCTATCCATCCGTCATCAAAGCCATGCGCCTTGCCAATACCCATCAGTGCCAGTCCAATCGTAGCAACAGTAGTCCACGAAGAACCGATCATCAAACTGACGAGTGCACAAAGCAGACTACTGCTAACAAAAAACACCTCAGGACGGATGATTTGCATGCCATAATAGATCATTGTGGGCACAATACCCGACACCATCCAAGTACCTCCGATGGCACCGATCAACAAAAGAATGATAATAGCCGGAGTACAACTGGCAATCTTATCAGTAATCTCCTTCTCAAGATTCTCCCATTCCAGACGCTTCGAAAAATGACCGATAAGCACACTGACAGCCGAGGCCACTAACAACGACACTTGCGATGCACCATCCAATGTTGCGTTACCGAATACGGCAACGCAACATGTGATGAGTACAATCAGTACCAGGAATGGGATGAAGCTCACTTACTAACAGACTTTCTCAAGTCTCTTCATGATAGAGAACATAAAGATAGCGGAGATCAGACAGAGGGCGATGAAGACGCTCCAGACTGCCCAGAGGGGGATGCTACCCCACAGGTAACCACCCACACCAACGAGTTTGTTACCGATGGCTGTAGCCACAAACCAGCCTCCCATCATCAAGCCTTTGTACTTTGGAGGTGCCACCTTCGACACGAAAGAGATACCCATCGGCGAGAGTAACAGCTCAGCGAAGGTCAGGATGAGATAGGTGTAGATCAGCAGCTGCGGTGTAACGTCAGCCACGTGAACAGCCACAGGCTCACCGTCAGGTCCCATTGTGGTCTGCGGCATTGGCAGTCCGAACGAGGCAACAGCCATCAGACAGTAGGCCAAACCAGCCACCACCATACCGTAAGCAATCTTTCGTGGAGCAGAAGGTTCCTTGCCCTTGGCTGCCAATGAACCGAAAATAGCAAGTGACACAGGCGTCAGAGCCACCACATAGAAGGGGTTGAACTGCTGGAAGATAGGTGCAGAGACAGCCACTATCTGACCCGTGGTTGCATCGTACTGGAAGAACAGGAAGGCTACAGCAATCACAATGACTGCGAAAGAGATGGCCTTACCCTTGCTGGTCTTGCTCTGAAACAGAGAGAACAAAGCGTAGACGATGAAGATGATGGCCACGAGGTTCCACACGTTGAACGCCATGCTCTCAACACCTGTAGAAGTCTTGGCTGTGAACTCATCAGCGAAGTAGGTCAACGACAGACCGTTCTGGTGGAAAGCCATCCAGAAGAAGATAACCACTGCGAAGACAAGACAGAGGGCAACAATACGAGCCTTGGTCTCTTCTTTCGACAATTCCTCAACCTCTGTCTTCACGCCCTCCTTTTTCTTTCCACCTTCCACATGACGGAAAGTGCCACGGAAGATGTAGTAGATAGCGATGGAGAGGATAAGTGAAGCGCAAGCCACAGCAAACGCGAAATGGTAAGAGTCATTAACGCTTGTGCCGAGGTTCTGCTGAGCCCACTCCATGATTTTCACGGCTGCTGTCGGCGCAAAGAGGGCACCGATGTTGATGGCCATGTAGAAGATGGAGAAGCCAGAGTCACGCTGTCCTGCGTACTTCGGATCGTTGTAGAGGTCACCTACCATCACCTGGAGGTTACCCTTAAAGAGTCCTGTGCCCAGACCGATGAGTACCAGTGCGGCAAGCATCACGACCAATGCCAAGGTATCGCCTCCCAAGGGAACAGAGAGCAACAGATAGCCTGCAAACATAATCAGGATACCGATGGTAACCATACGGCCAAAGCCATAACGGTCAGCCAGCCAACCACCTACGATTGGAAGGAAATACACGAGCATGAGGAAATCACTGTAGATTTCTCCTGCCCAACCAGCATCGAGTCCATAATTAGCACGGAGGAACAATGCGAAAACAGCGAGCATCGTGTAGTAACCGAAGCGCTCACCAGTGTTGGCCAATGCCAACGCAAACAAACCTTTAGGTTGATTCTCGAACATAATTATTTAATTTTAGAGTTTTTGGTTCTGACAATGTCGAACAAGTATGTAAACTTGATGATAATATTTCCCATATTGGAACGGGCAAAGAAGTCACGCTTCGAGCTGCCGTAGATATTACCCAAACCGTAGTAATAGCGCCCTTCCACAATGAAATGCCCCAATTTGGGATGACTGAACTCCACACCTGCTGCTGCCGTAATACCATAATCAAAAGTATTTTCAACAGCCATCGAGTCCTGTGCCACAGTATGCGAAACCCTACTGTTGGCATATTTATAGGCAGTGCTAAAGTGTCCTTCCTTGTCAACTGCAGGATTGAAAGCAGGGTCATGAACATCGAAATTGGCATCAGTCGACTCACCAAGCAAGAAGCCTACCTGCGGTCCAACCTGGAAAAAGCCCTGTAGTCCTTTTCGTTCACGCCCCCATCCCATACGAGCCAAAAGAGGTATCTGCACGTATGTCAACGTACGGGCATAGTTCAGTGTTTGCGTCTCATCAGTATGCAGGACAACAGGCTGGTCATTACGGTCCAGGATATCCTCCTTCCATCCCATCTGCGTGACATTCACCTCTCCCACCACAGCACAGATGCTCTTAAAATATTTCTCACAGGTGTAACGAGCGCTAAATCCTGCTGTCAGGCCACCTAATTGTCCTTGGGGAACCTTTGGAATGAAAGCAATAGAGCTCATGGAATAACCGCCATTAAAGCCAATCGCAAAATCTGTCCGGTATTCTCCCACCTGAGCAAAGGAATGAGGAATGAGTAATGAGAAATGAGAAATGATGATTACCATGCAAACCCTTACACGGGAACCAATATTTCTATTATAAAGTCGTGACATCAGTCTATAGAAGTAATCAACATTCCTCATTTCTCATTCCTCATTTCTCATTAAAACTTAATCGATTCCACCCTGTGTTCTGGCGTATAATGAACAAAGAGCAGGCTATGGTTCTGCAAACCGCCATTGCCCATCCTCTCAAATACCAGCGGTGTCTGAACAGGCGTATATCCGAACATGCCCGCAGCTCCATTAAAAGACTTCCCGTATTTATGAAGCCCTCTCAAGAAGAAATAAGCATGATCGAAGCCTGTCAACGCAAAACGAGGAAGTGCATTCTGCATATCAGAATGGAAATTCCAACGGTATTTCTGTTCCAGACGGGTGGTCTGCGACGACAACGGGTTATAATAGAACACAGACGGTATGTAAGTATTGTATTTGTAGAAGTTCTCAAGATGTGTACGCGTATACATCAGCCACTCCGTATAGCCAAACACCGTGATATTGACATTGGGTGAACTGAACTTCAAGCTATTCATCTTCGCAAAGGCGACACCTAATTCTGGAGAACGTGCCGAATTAAGGATCACAATATTCGGCTTCGTCTTACTAAAGGCCTTGGAGAAGGCATCTTCAGAAGATTTCAGATTGGTGACATTATACTCTATCTGACGGCTCTCCAACTGACGACGGAGACCGAAAGTGAAATTACCCTTCTTACTGGTAGAATCGTTACAGTCAATAAAAACCGGATGATAATCGCTAAACTTCTCAAGGAAATGAGTGATGGTAGCATCATTGATATTGGTAGGCGACTGCCAGATCTGGAATATATGACGGTTTGTCAATAACTGCGGTGCGCTGATAGAGAAAGGAATCACCAACTGAATATCGTGAGCTGTAACAAAATTCGACAAGGCCTCCATCTGCTTTGAATATAAAGGACCGAAGATAATGTCACAGTTTGCTGCCGCCTGATCACTCAACACGGTTGATATATTGCCGTCCTCAGGCGTATTCCAGGCATGAAGGTCAACAGAGATGCCAATCTTCTTCAGGCTGTCGCAAGCCATCAGGATACCCCGATAATATTCCACCATCCGGCGCCCATCACCATTAATATTATGTAATGGCAACATCACACCTACGCGGATGGCTCTTTCACGCACATCATCAGCAGAAGTACTGACAGTCGGAGTAGTAGTAGTCGGAGCCTGACTCACTGGCGTTGATGTCTCTGCAGCAGGAGCCGTTCCCTTTGGATAAGGAATCCGTATCACATCACCTTTCTTGAGTTCATAGTCCGGCTGTCGCATTTCAGGATTAGCCTGAATCAGTTCTTCTATCTGGATATCATATTTCCGGGCTATTCCAAAGATGGTTTCCTTACGCTTCACTTTGTGAAGTCCCTTAATCTGCTCAGACGCCTGAGCAATAGCCATATCCGTCGAGAAGAGAATGGCCAGAAACAGTATTGAGTATCTAAAAAATCGCGTCATAAGTCCTAAAAATAACATTTTACCGTGCAAAATTACAAAAAAACTATGAACTATGAACTATGAATTACGAAATATTTTGTATCTTTGCACTCAAAACAAGTAAAATGAGAACAATAAAAACCATCCTATTGTCATTTATGACACTGATAGCCTTGTCTGCTCATGCCCAGGATGTGGCGGGCAACGACAGTGTGGCTTCAGACAGTACCGTGGTGCTGACGAGCACTTTGGTTATGCCTAATGCCTTCTCACCCAACGATGATCAGATCAATGATGTCTACAAGGTCAAATCATACCAGAATATTGTTGAATTTCACGCCTATATCTTCAATCGCTGGGGCCAGAAGCTCTATGAATGGACCAATATCGACGAAGGCTGGGATGGCAAATATCGTGGAAATGATGTCAAGCAAGGTACATATTTCGTACTGGTAAAGGCAAAGGGAGCAGACGGGCATAACTATAACATCCGAAAAGACGTCAATCTGTTTCGTACTTTTACAGAGGGCACCTCAAACAGTCAGTAGCTCATGAACAGGGAAGACGAGAAAATCTGTGTTTACGGAGCTCGCGTACATAATCTTAAGAATATTGACGTTGTCATTCCGAGAAACACACTGACTGTGATTACTGGCCTCAGCGGTTCAGGAAAATCATCATTGGCATTCGACACCATCTTTGCCGAAGGTCAACGACGTTATATTGAGACATTCTCAGCCTACGCCCGTAATTTCTTAGGAGGCATGGAACGTCCTGATGTTGACAAGATTACCGGTCTTTCCCCAGTCATCAGCATTGAACAGAAGACCACCAATCGCAATCCCCGTTCTACTGTAGGTACAACCACCGAGATTTACGATTACCTGCGTCTGCTGTATGCCCGTGCAGGAAAAGCATACAGCTACATGACGGGTGAGGAGATGGTGAAATATACGGAAGAGAAGGTCATCGACATGATCCTCCACGATTATCAGGGAAAACGATTCCTCATCCTTGCCCCACTGGTACGCAGCCGTAAAGGCCACTACCGTGAACTCTTTGAATCCATGCGACGCAAGGGCTATCTGAACGTCCGTGTGGATGGAGAAATCAAGGAAATCGTCAGAGGGATGAAGGTGGACCGCTACAAGAATCATGACATTGAGGTGGTCATCGATAAACTATACCTCCCCCCAGCCCCCTCCCAAGGAGGGGGAGTTCAAGTGCCGGATGAGCGTCTCAAGAAGTCTGTTGCCATTGCCATGAAGCAGGGCGACGGTCTCATCATGATCCTCGATGTAACCAATACCACCTCCTTGGGAGGGGGCAAGGGGGAGGTCAAGTATTTCTCAAAGCGCCTGATGTGTCCCACAACAGGCATCAGCTACAGCGATCCCGCTCCCAATAACTTCTCGTTCAACTCACCACAAGGCGCCTGCCCGCATTGCAAGGGATTAGGCACCATCAACGAGATCGACCTGAAGAAGGTGATTCCCGACAACAGCATCAGCATTTACGAAGGAGGCATCGCACCATTAGGCAAATACAAGAATCAGATGATCTTCTGGCAGATCGATGCGCTGCTTAAGAAATATGATTCCAATCTGAAAACGCCCATTCAGGAAATCCCTGACGAGGCCATGACCGAGATTCTATATGGCTCCTTGGAGAATGTGCGGATAGATAAAGAGCTGGTACATACCACCAGCGACTATTTTGTCAGTTTTGACGGCATCATCAAATACCTGCGGAATGTCATGGAAAATGACGAGTCAACATCCGGCCAGAAATGGGCAGATCAGTTCTTGGAGGAATGTGAATGTCCAGAATGCCACGGGCAACGACTCAACCGCGAGGCCCTCTCCTATCGTATCTGGGACAAGAACATCTCTGAGCTGGCAGCAATGGATATCAGTGAACTGCGCGAATGGCTGGATCAGGTGGAAGATCATCTGGACCACCAGCAGCAACAGATTGCCCATGAAATCCTGAAGGAAATCAGAACCCGACTGGATTTCCTGCTCGAAGTTGGTCTTGACTATCTGGCCCTGAACCGTCAGTCAGCCTCTCTTTCCGGTGGTGAAAGCCAGCGTATCCGATTAGCCACACAGATTGGTTCCCAGTTAGTCAACGTGCTCTATATCCTTGATGAGCCCAGCATCGGACTCCACCAGCGCGACAACCAGCGACTCATCAATTCACTCAAAGAACTCCGTGACTTAGGCAATACCGTGATTGTAGTAGAACACGATCAGGACATGATGCTCAATGCTGATTACATCATCGACATCGGCCCTCGTGCTGGCAGGAAGGGCGGTGAAGTAGTATTTCAAGGAACACCCAAAGAAATGCTTAAAACAAACTCGGTTACAGCAAATTATCTTAACGGCACATTATCCATTCCAATTCCCCCAAAAAGAAGAGAAGGCAATGGACACGAGCTTGTTATCAAGGGGGCTTCTGGCAACAATCTCAAGCATGTCGACGTCACCTTCCCGCTTGGCAAGCTCATCGTCATCACAGGGGTCAGCGGCAGTGGAAAGTCTACCCTTGTCAATGAAACCCTGCAACCTATCCTCTCGCAACATTTCTATCGTTCTCTCAAAAGGCCGATGCCGTATGACAGCATTGAGGGACTGCAATATATAGATAAGGTGGTGAATGTCGACCAGTCACCTTTAGGCCGGACTCCCAGAAGTAATCCTGCCACTTATACAGGCGTCTTCAGCGACATCCGCAGTCTGTTTGTCAATCTCCCTGAAGCCAAGATCCGAGGCTATAAACCAGGACGTTTCTCCTTTAATGTCAAGGGAGGCCGTTGTGAGGTTTGTGGCGGAAACGGCTATAAGACCATCGAGATGAATTTCCTGCCTGACATCCAAGTTCCCTGCGAGGCTTGTCATGGCAAACGCTACAACCGCGAGACCTTAGAGGTAAGGTATAAAGGCAAATCCATTGCCGACATACTTGACATGACCATCAACCAGGCTGTTGAATTTTTTGAAAACGTGCCAGACATCCTTCGGAAGATCAAGACCATTCAGGATGTGGGCTTGGGGTATATCAAACTTGGCCAGCCCTCCACCACCCTCTCTGGTGGCGAAAGCCAGCGTGTGAAATTGGCAACGGAACTATCAAAGAAAGATACAGGCCAGACCCTCTACATCTTAGACGAGCCCACTACAGGACTGCACTTCGAGGATATCCGCATCCTCATGAATGTACTGCAGACACTTGTCGACCGTGGGAACACCGTCATTATCATTGAGCACAATCTCGATGTCATCAAACTGGCAGACCACATTATCGATATGGGACCAGAAGGAGGACGCAAAGGTGGTATGGTGCTCGCAACAGGAACACCCGAAAAAGTGGCAAAAACAGACATCGGTTATACTTCCAAGTTCTTAAAACAACTGTTCGAATGAAGAACAAAAGTATTCTAAAGAAGAAGTAAGCATCGAGAAACGACTATTTTTTCGGAATCTGCAAACCATTATTTGAAAAAATCTACCGATATTTGCAGAATGAACGAAAATCTAAATATCAACAAACCATACGTCGGCCTGACAGATCACAATCATCAGGAGCTCGACTATACTGACGGAGAACTGGCTATTATCAACAATCTGACGTTTAGTTCTCGTATGCATGCCACCCAAATCGACATGGTCTTCGTTGTCATCTGTAGTCAAGGAGAATTCAGGTTTGAGATGGATGGCTCAGAGTATATGATCTCTAAAGACGATGTCTTTGTGGGGTATCCCAATGCCATCTACAATCACTTCGAGACCACTCCCGACCTGAGATGCCGGTTGTTATGCCTGACAAAGTCGCTGTTGCAGGAGATGCTCTACCCCAATCAAGGCATCTGGAACAAGACGCTCTTCCTGAAGAAGCATTATATCTTCCATCTGTCTGATCAGGAAGTCATCATGCAGAACTGCATGAATACGGTATTGGTCTACAATCTGAAGAGCAACAAGACCACCTTCCGCAAGGAAATCATACACTCACTCGTACAGTGTATTATCTTTGAGCTCTGCCGCACGCTGAGCACCTTTATACAGACAGAGAATACGCAGGAGACCAACCAGCGGAAGATTCTCTTCGACCGTTTCATCTCCTACCTGTCTGCCAGCGACGTCAAGAAAAAGTCCCTCTCGGAATATGCCGACAAGCTCTGTGTATCCACGCGCTACCTCACAATGGTTTGCAGGGAAGTAAGTGGCAGGACAGCCTACGAATGGATTTGCGACTATGTACAGAACGATGTGCGTTTCTATCTGCTGCACACCAATCTGTCCATCAAGGAAATCGCCGTCAAGTTAGGATTCTGCAACCTGTCATTCTTCGGCAAATATGTCCGTGAGAACTTAGGAAAGTCGCCCTCAGAATTCAGAAGACATTTAAAAGACACGTAGAAAAAATCCCAAATTTATTTGGCGGTAATCAAAAATATTCATACTTTTGCATCATGAAATCAAATTAATCATGATGAAAAAAGTATTATTCTTATTTGTGAACGTACTCTTCTGCTGCAACATGATTTGCGCTCAAGAGGTCAAGAAGAGCGATCTTCAGCAGCGGGCCGAGGCTGTAGATCCTCAGAAAAACATCGCATCAGCCCGTTCTTTGTATATCCAAGCCTTCAACGACTATGTCAACAAGGGGCAGATTCGTCAGGGTGTGGAGTGTGCCGTCAAGGCTACGGCCCTCTATTACAAGGAGAACTTTTATAAAGAGGCCTTTGATCTGCTGCGTCGTGCCGACCAGACCGTTTCTGCCAGTAAGCTCCCCGTCAGTGAGAGAGCAGCCGCTCACTATCTCTGTACCAAGGAGCGCATGCAGATGTATATGAAGCTCAGAAAGAGCGAGAGTGTCAAGGAGCAGCTGAATGTCATGGAGAGCCAGGCCAATCAGACCAGCGACGAGGCTATCAAAAACGACCTGCTCTACAACAAGGCCATATATTACTATACCTATGGCATGAACGCTCAGGGCAATGCCGTCTTCAAGGAGATGGCCGACAAGCTCACCTCCAGCAAGGAGTACGACAAGGTGGATGAGGTCTATAAGACTCTGATTGCCAACGGCCGCAGGAGCAACAATGCCAACATGGTGGCCCAGTCGTACAGCAACTACCTCGCCTGGAAAGACTCCACCACCGCCATCAAGCATGCTGACGAGATAGCTGCCCTGAAGAAGCAGATTACCGACAACGAGGCTGCCATTTCAGAACGTGACAGCTCGCTCACCACGCGTTGGGCCATCATCATCGGTCTTGGCATCCTGGCAGCAGCCCTCGCAGCAGCCCTGATAGTAGGAGCCGTCATCCTCATGCGTTTTATCTTCCTCTCCCGCAAGCAGAAGAAGGTCATCAAACTGGCCAACGAGAGCAATGCCCTGAAGGCAAAGTTCATCAGCAATATCTCCGCCCAGTTGGAGCCCACCTTCAAGAAGCTCGACAGTCGCCAGCCAGAGGTAAAGGCCCTGCTCGACTTCTCTACCAACATCCAGACGCTGTCAGAGTTGGAGAACAAGCCCGCTGAGGAGATTGTATTCGAAGACACGCAGGTACAGCCATTCTGTGAGAACCTGATGGACCAGATCCGCAACAAGGTGAAGAGCGGTGTGCAGCTGTCCGTAACGGCCCAGAAAATGAGTGCGCCTATATATAAAGAATATGTGTCGTACATTCTGCAACATCTGTTGGAGAATGCAGCCCACTATACCCCAGAGGGTGGCAACATCCATCTGGAGTTCAAGAAGCGTGGCCCTCATTCCTACCAGTTCTTGGTGTCCGACACAGGTTGTGGCATTGCCGAGGAGAGGCGCGAGGATGTGTTCAAACCCTTCCTTGAAATCCACGATCTCACTGAAGGCGACGGCCTTGGCCTGCCTATCTGTAAGCAGATGGCCCTGAAGATGAACGGCGACTTAGAGATTGATCCCCAATTCACTAAAGGCACCCGCTTCATCCTCGACCTACATTCATAATGTACTGAAACGCTTTCGAGCTGAGGTAACAGAAAAGAGGGACAAAACTGAATTTGTCCCTCTTAATTTATTCTGTCTGCAGTCACTATCTATGGTAGGACTTCGATGGGTTCACAAATGAATGCTTAATAAAGAAATATACAATTAAGCGTTCATGTATGAATGTTAATAATGAATAATAATTAAGGCGCTTTATACATTTTTCAATTATTCTTCTTATCTTTGCATCATGAATATGAAACTCGATGCACAGAATCAGACGCCAGCAAGGATTATTCATTTGCTGGGTCAACGGTATAAGGACACTCGGATTGCCATGCAGATTACGCAAAAGGAGGTATCCGAGAAGACCGGAATCAGTATGAGTACCATTAGAAGGTTTGAGAACGGTCTGACCTTCAACCTTACGCTGTCCAACTTCATCGCCTTGCTACAGGCCATTGGTTTTGCAGACAATCTGGAGGACACACTGCCAGAAGTGCTGCAAGACCCGTATCAGATATTTAAGCAACAGAGTAAACAACGAAAGAGGGCAAGTCATGGAAAACGTAGTATTGGTTAAAATATGGGGACGTCCTGTTGGTACCATCATGTGGGACTTTCATCGTAAGCGGTCAATTTTCAGCTATGACAAGAACTTTATCCGTCAGGGCATGGACATTGCTCCCCTGACAGCCTCCATCCATAACCCAAGGTATAGCCTACCCTTCATGGGAGAGGCAGATCGAGACATCTTCTCAGGGCTCCCTGCCTTCATTGCCGACTCCCTGCCTGGTGGATGGGGCAATGAGGTGTATCAGGCATGGGTGGCAGAGCACCATCTGACAGCATCACAAGTAACTCCTGTAGACAAATTGGCATTTATAGGCAAGCGTGGCATGGGGGCACTGGAGTTTGAGCCTGCCATCCCCATTGAGGAAAGCAAGGATATCGCACTGCGTGACCTATATTTGCGTGCTCAGGAGATTCTTGCCAACAGAGAGGAAGCAACCGTCAGTACCCATCGGATGAATATGGATGTGCTCTATGAGGTGGGCACTTCAGCTGGTGGAAATCACGCCAAAGCCGTCATCGCAAGAAACAACAAGACGGGTGAGATTCGCTCAGGGCAGATAGACCTCTCCGAAGATTACACCTATTATTTATTGAAGTTCTCAGAGACGCGTCATTATCCTCTGACTCGCTTTGAAATGGTGTATTACGATATGGCTCAGGCATGTAACATCCACATGATGCCATCGCGACTAATTGAGATTGACGGTGAGAGCCACTTCCTGACAGAACGCTATGACCGTCAGAACGGTGAGAAGTATCACACTCAGACGTTGGCTGCCATGATGCCAGAAGCTTCGTCGTATGAAGACCTCATGGACGTGTGTTTCCGTCTGCATCTGCCATACGCTGAAATAGAAGAAACATACCGTCGTGCTGTGTTCAACATCCTGACAACGAATGTAGATGCACATATCAAGAACTTCTCATTCTATATGAGGGAGGGCGATGAATGGCACATCACCCCAGCATACGATCTTACGTTCTCTTGTTTCAATCCAGGCAATAAGTTCGATCCTGCGCATTATCTCTATCTGAACGGGAAAAGGATGAACCTCACCAAAGATGATCTACTGACATTCGGACGGATTCATAACATCAAGAATCCCAATGGCATTATCTCAGAATGTGTCGATGCAGTGATGCAGTTCCGTTCTTTAGCAGAGAAATACGGAATAACTCTTCAATGGATTGACAGAGTAGAGCGTCACTTTGCAGAGATGACACCAGACCTGTTAGATGGTCTGCAAGGATACAAGCCCCATGTATTCAGCTACATATTAGAAAACGGTATCCATGTGGAGGATGCCCAATGGCAGGAAATGGGCAACGGTGCATTCCGTCTGACAGCCCGTATTAATGGTATAGACTATCGCGCCACCATCAGTCCCAACTCACCCACAGGCAAACGCATCGCTGAGTGTGGAGGTATCAAAATGGACGAAGAATCCCTTCGTTGCTTCGTAGAAAACCTGCTGTTATGTCACATCAGGGACAGGATACTTCGTGACATGGCATAAGTGCTTTATATCCACTTTTCTTCAAAAATATTTGGAAGTTACAACTAAAGTCTGTATCTTTGCAGTGAAAATGCAAAGGAGTTGAATTATGAAACTAACAAAGGAAGAAGCACTGAAGCGTTTTAAGAACGCACTGAATCGCAAGAAGGCTTGGGAAGAAAAGTTCGAAGCAAAATATGCTGATGTAACAAATCTGTATACAACAGCATAGAGATGATGAACGACCTTTCCTTAGACTATATTAACACGAGATCGCCATATCAGGTCAAACGAGCTGATGATGGCGATTATGTTTTTCAGACAGCCAAAGGTGTTATCTATGGCATTGGCTTCATTGAGAACGACCCTCTTGGAGGATGCGAAACTTATCAGTTGTCCATCAGTAATCAGAATAAGCTCCATGCTTCATACGACCCTGATGTAAAGAACACCACACTAATTATTGTCGATGAGTTCTTCCGCGAGAACTTAGACGGCTTGCTTTATATGTGTGATACCAGTGATAGTCGTGAGGCTGCACGCAACCGACTGTTCTTGCATTGGTTTGAAGAATCTGCAGAACCAGAACGGTTTACCATAAAGACAGCAAGTGCTGTGATAGAAGGTCAAGGGATATACGCTGCTATTATTGTTGAAAACAGGAATCCTATGGCCCAGGCAATTATTGATGACTTTGAACTGACAGCAAAGATGCTGACAGAAGACAAATAATCTCACGAAAAATCAGATAATCTGTGACAGTCACATTGTGTCCTGATTCGGTGTGTCACATGAAAAATTACTATCTATTAATCAAATAGTCTTATCCTTTTATGTTTTATTTGCCCAAAAAGTTAAAGTTGACGAATAAAAAAGCCAAGTTTACACGGTTTTTCGTAACTTTGTGGCAATAATACGAAAGAAATGAATAATAAACTGAAAACGATATTGCAGCAGTTGCTACAGAGTCCACGACGGTTCCCTGTTGAACTGGCTTTGGGAGTGGTGTTCTTTATTATTGCCGTTTGGGATAGTGAGACTCACGTATGGAATGAGAAGACGGCAGAGTATGAAAGCGCAGTCAATGGTGACATCTTATGGTTCTTCGTGCCGCTGATGGCCCTGACCTTCTGGCTCCATCGAGTCAACCGCTGGGCTTATTACGCCTCGTTCTTCCTCTTCCTGCCACTGATGGCGCTCAACCTTAAACCCTTCCTTTGGACTTTCGGTTTCGCCTTTACTTACGTCTTGGCGGCAATTCTGCTCATTATCGGTTACAGGAAGCTGGATAACCGATCGTTTGCAGCACATGCCCTGCATGTGGTCACACAGATGTTTTTCGGAATGCTCATTTCCGGCATCCTCTATATGGCAGTGTTGGCCATCATGTCTTCATTCTTCTATATCTTCGGCATCGACGAACCCAAGCATTTCTATGAGCATATCGCGCAGTTCATATTTTTTGTGCTGGCTCCGCAGGTGTGCTGCACCCTTGTCCGCCAGAACGAGGACAAAGTGGTCGAGCCTTTCAAGATACTCAGGCTTATCCTTAATTTCATTCTCTCCCCAGCCGTCATCATCTACACGGTTATCCTCTATACCTATTTCATAAAGATTGCCTTCGAGTGGGACTTGCCCAAGGGCGGTGTGGCTTGGATGGTCATGGGATTCATCACGGTGGCATTGATAGGTCGCGTGGCACAATCGATACTAAGCCAGCGATATTATGACTGGTTCTACAGTCGGTTCACGCTGATTGCCATTCCTCCACTCATCATGTACTGGATCGGTTCCATCTACCGCATCCGTCTCTACAGTTTCACTGAGAGTCGTTTCTACCTGATGGTGGCAGGTGTACTGATGACACTTTTCGTGCTGATGCTGTTCCGCGAGCGTACCCGTCGTTATCAGCTTATGGCACTCATCTTCGGAGCGGCCATCATCCTCTTCACCTATATCCCAGGCATCTCTGCCAAGAGCATAGGATTAGCCTGTCAGAAGCAGCGGCTCACAGAGCTTATTAGCGAACTGAAACTGACAGACGCCAAGACGGGCAAACTGAACGATGACCTCGATATGAGAAGCATTAGGCAGGACAGTCTGAAGTGCGAGCAATACAAGGATGTCACCAGCGTTATCAGCTATGTTCGCAGCGAAATTGGCGACAAGGAGTTTGAAGCTAAATACGGTAAATGGGCGCACTCGGAGTATAGTTTCGGCTACGATAAAGCTAATGGCAAATCCATAGTGCCCCGCAATAGTGGTGACAACACGTATACCAGGCGGAAGCCGGTAGAGTTGGGCGAATACACGATCATGCTTCCCTCAAAAGCATACGAATACAAGTTCAACAACCAGAAGGTAATCATCACCCAGGATAAGGATACCGTACTCGAATATCCTATTCAAAAGATCATCCGTCAGGACACGATGCTCCTGCATCATCCTGAACAACTGCTCACCTATCGCAACGACTCACTGATGCTGGTACTTGAAGGTATCTGCATTGAAGACACTGTTGTTACAGATGTCAGATATTATGGTCTCCAGCTATTCAAGAAAAAACAATAAATTTGTCATCAATCAACTTTAGAATATACCTATAACAATATGAACAGACTATTTGTTTTTCTTCTGGCATGCGTGATCGCACAGTTCTCCTACGGCCAAAAGGAACCTTCAATAAAAGAAATGGAGGACTCTATGGCACATGGCAATCTGAACATACAAGTTGAACTGGCTAAAGAATACGTCATGGGAGGAAGGGTGGAGCGAGACTCAGCCAAGGCTTACTCGTTGATTCGTGATGCTGCCGAGAAAGGCAACCGCTATGGACAGTTAATGCTCGGTGCATGCTATGAAGATGGCATAGGTATTGAGAAGAATTCTGCCGAATCCTTTCGCTGGTTTAAACTCTCGGCAGAGCAGGGCAACGTGATGGCGCAATTAAAAATGGGACAGTTTTATGAGGAAGGCATTGTGGTTGAACGCGACCTGAAAAAAGCTATTCGATGGTAAAGCTACTGAGCAAGAGTTTGTGGAGTGTATAAAAAAGAAACTGTCAAAAGCAAAAAATGCAAAAACCGACCCTGTCACGTTGGGGGATAATCTGTGACGTCACGAAGTATCCTGTCCCCTGTGTGACAATAAAGTTATAGGACTGACAACCGATGTAGGAATAAAAGAAATAAAACCTTGACTGTCAGAAAAAAAAATGTTCGCTGAAAAAATAAAAAATCTTAACCGGAAAAACAAAGAATCTTAACTGATATATAAAATACACATAACTGATAATAAAAAAACACTTAACCAATAATTTAAAATCTCTTAACTGATAATCAAAAAACACTTAACTGGAAAAAGAAAAACACTTAACTGATAATTCTTTCGCAGTTAACTTCTGACCAAATACTGGCGAAGATTTTTGTTAATAACTGTTAAGGCAAAATTCGACAATGCTTAAGACTTTTATTTTTAGGCGTGAAAAAGTTTTTTACACGCAGTTAAGAATAAAGCTTCTGCATGCGAAGTTTTTCTAATGAGGAAGCGCGTCTAAGATAATTTTCGTGATCAGTCATTGTTCGATGCCGATTCGATGCTGATGGTAGTCGTGGGGACATATATTGAACAACTGGCAAATATACACAAGAAATAAAAAAGAGGGACAATCCTTTTCTCGTCTTTTCCGACAAGAAGGATTGTCCCTCTTGATTATAATTATCTATCGCTTAGATGCCAGCTGCGGCGATCCACTCGTAGATGCAAGAGACAATACCGAAGAGAGCCACACCTGCTGTGCAGACGGCGAGGGCAATCTTGGTATTGGCATCGCTCTGGAAGGTAGGCAGCGGACTATCGGTCTTGGTAATATACATGGCCTTGACGATCAACAGATAGTAGTAGAGTGACACCACCGTGTTGATCAAAGCAATGAACACCACGAAGTAGGCAGCGAACGAACCCTGCTGGGCAGCAGCCATGAACACGAAGAACTTCGAGAACATACCTGCAAACGGCGGAATACCAGCCAGCGAGAACAGAGCCAGCGTCATGAGGAACGACAGCTTGGGGTTGGTCTGATAGAAACCGTTGTAGGCTGCCATATCCGTACGACCACCATTCTTCTGCTCCACAATATTAATCACGGTGAAGACAGCCATGTTGGCCACGATGTAAACCAGCACATAATAGGTCAGTGCAGCCACACCCAGATCACTATTGCTGAGCACTGCCAACATGATATAGCCGGCCTGCGAGATAGAACTGAAGGCCATGAAGCGCTTGAGTTCGCTCTGACGGATGGCAAAGAGGTTGGCCACGGTGATAGAGAGCACAATCACAATGTCGAGCAGATACTCCCAGTATTCCACCATCGGCTGGAACACCTTGATCAGGATGATAGCCAGTGTGATGGCAGCAGCACCCTTGGAAATCACGCTGAGATAGCCCGTCACTGGTGTGGGCGCACCCTGATAGGTGTCGGCAGTCCAGAAGTGGAAGGGCACCAGCGAGATCTTAAAGCCAAGACCACTGAAGAAAAACACCAGACCCATGATGGCCAGCGGTGACTGATCAGCCAGGCCGTTGTAGACGTTATCGAAATAGAGAGTACCCGTAGCAGCATAGATGAACGAGATGCCATAGAGCATCACACCGCTGGAGAAGGTGGCTGTGAGGATATACTTGGCAGCACCCTCAGCAGAGTTCTGCTTCCACTTGTCGAAGGCCACCAGACAGGCCATAGGCACAGAGGCCATCTCGAGTCCGAGGAAGAAAAGCATGAAGTTGCCGGAAGACATCATCACATACATACCAAGAAGCGTGGAGAGCACGAGCATATAGAACTCACCCTGCAGACGCTTCATCTTCTCGGTCTCCAACCAAGGCTGGGCCATGATAACCACAATCAGCGTACCGAAGGCCAGGATGGTCTTCATCACATTGACGGCAGAAGAAGTAACATAAAGGCTGCCGAAGGCCTCCTCAGGCTTTGCGAGAAGACAGACGGGAATCTGGCACAGCAGCAACAGCCATGTGAGCTTGCTCAGCACACTATTCTTATTCTCACTCTTATACAGGCAGAAGTCGCCCAAGAATACCACAATCAGTGCGAGTACCAAGAAGGCCTCAGGTATCATTTTCAAGAATTCACTGTAATTCATATCTTTCGTCCTCCTATTTTTACATTACACCAATTGACTGTAAGATCGTTCCTGCTGCAGGCGAGATCATGTCGCTCACCCAGAAGGGGAACGTACCCAGACCAGCCACACAGAAAATCAGGCAGATCACTGCGACGCGCTCATCCCATGTAGCATCGGTGAGCTCGAGGAAGTGCTTGTTCTCCACCTCGCCATAGAGGATCTTACCAACCACACGCAGGATGTAAACCGCTGTTACCACGATTGACGTACAAGCGATGATGGTAGCCACCATACGGAAGCTGGTGTTGGGATCGCCACTGACAGGGTCGGCACCAAAGGCACCCACGAAGATGGTCATCTCAGCAATGAAGCCAGAGAAGCCAGGCAGACCGAGGTTGGCCAGACCCGCAATCACATAACCCACAGCCAAGAAAGGCATGATCTTCATCAGACCAGCCAGCTCGCGGATATCACGGGTGTGGGTACGACCATAGATCATACCGATGAGGGCAAAGAAGAGAGCCGTCATCAGACCGTGAGACAACATCTGCAGCACAGCACCCGTTACAGCCGTCTGACTCATCATCAGCAGGGCGAAGAGCACCAGTCCGCAGTGAGACACTGACGAGTAAGCATTGATATACTTCAGGTCGGTCTGTACGCAGGCACTCAATGCACCGTAGACCACAGAGATAGTGGTGAGGATGAGGAAGATCCACGAGAGATCCTGCGCAGCCTCAGGCAACAGATACATAGCCACACGGAAACAGCCGTAGCCTCCCAACTTCATCAGCACACCAGCATGGAGCATCGACACAGCGGTAGGCGCAGAGGCATGACCGTCGGGAGACCATGTGTGGAACGGGAAGAGGGCACCAAGTACACCAAATCCGATGAAGATGAAGGGGAAGAAGATATTCTGGATATCTGCGGGAATAGCGTGATTGGCAGCAATCGTGGTCAGCTCGAAGGTGTAGCTGCCACTGTACTGGCCGTTGAAGAAATAGATACCCAGCAGACCGAGGATCAGCAGCGCCGAGCCTCCCATCAGCATCAGTGTGAGCTTCATGGCTGAGTACTCCTTATGACCAGAGCCCCAGACACCAATCAGCAGATACATCGGGATGAGGGCCACCTCGTAGAACATGAACATCGTGAACAGGTCGGTAGAGATGAAGAAGCCGAACACACCCGTCGACAACAGGGTGAACCAGAGGAAATACTCCTTGGTGAGGGGCTTCAGCTGCCAGGAG
>JAEEGG010005528.1_pt1 | contig 29924 bp, 25 predicted proteins | sample 9134161 | NCBI WGS metagenome assembly JAEEGG01 (sample SAMN16246543, study PRJNA631951) | gut metagenome | biome: gut microbiome; feature: rumen; material: CR-attached | host: Bos | place: Iran: Karaj | collected 2018-10
TATGCTCGAATTTTAATCCGCAACAAAAAAATACAAAAGTCATGAAAATAGAACTTCATCAAATCAAAATTCGCGAATTGTGCGAAAGTTATCAAGATCTTAGTATTCAAGAAGAAGGAATAACAGGCTATAAAGGGCGACTGAACATCCGCCCTAAGTACCAACGAGAGTTTGTCTATGACGACAAGAAACGCAATGCTGTGATGGACACCGTTTGGCAGGGTTTTCCGCTCAATGTGATGTATTGGGTGCGGGTCGGCGATGACCAATACGAATTGTTGGACGGACAGCAACGTACCATTTCCATTTGTTCGTTCATAGTAGGAGAATATATGATGAATTTTGATGGCAACTTGCTTGGTTTCAATAATATGACAGAGGAACAACAAAAGCGCATATTGGATTATCCATTGCAAGTCTATGTATGTGAAGGCACCGATGAGGAACAACTCAAATGGTTTAATATCATCAATATAGCAGGCGAGAAACTCACCGAACAGGAAATTCGCAATGCAGTGTATTCCGGTAGTTGGGTAACGCAAGCCAAAAGGCGTTTTTCCAAAACAGGTTGTGTGGCTTATAAAATCGCCTCAGATTTTATGTCCGGTTCTCCCATACGACAAGATTATTTCGAGAAAGCCTTGAAATGGATAGGAGACGCACAAAACAAAAGCATTGAGCAATATATGGCAGAACATCAACACGATACCGATGCCGACCAACTTTGGCAGTATTTTCAAGATGTAATCCATTGGGTGGAAAAATTGTTCGGACGCAAATACAAGAAAGAGATGAAAGGTGTAGATTGGGGAGTGTTGTACAATAAACACAAAGATACTACATTGACAGCAACGACAATTGATAAGCAGATGGCAAAACTAATGGTTGATTCCGATATACAAAAGAAATCCGGTATTTTTGCCTATATTCTTGATGGTGATATTCATCATCTTGGCATTCGTGCTTTTGATGCCAATACTCGTCGTGAGGTATATGAACGACAAGGTGGAAAGTGTGCTAAGTGCGGGAAGTCATTTGATATAGAAGTGATGGAAGCCGACCATATTACACCGTGGCACGAAGGCGGTCGCACCATAGCGGAAAATTGCCAGATGCTTTGCAAAGATTGTAATCGTCGCAAGAGCGGAAAATAGCTTTTTAGTCGATAGGAAAAACAATTTTTACTAAATATTCTTGATTCCCGACTTGAGGGGAGTAGGGAGTATGTGCTCATTGGTTTTTAATTTTCTTTAAAATATTTTTAAGAATACGTATATTTAAGAGATTGTTAACGGATAATAAATTTTTTTTATTACTTTTGCAAAATATTTCTATGAAATACGGCATTTTTTTATTTATGATCAACCATAAAAGAAGATAATATGAAAAGATTGTTAATTTTTTGTTGGATGTTAATGCAGATAGCATCCGTATTGGCTCAGGCATGGAATTTTTCTGCCCAAGTGGGTAGCAATACACTCTATTTTACTATTACAGATGCAAATAGTAAAACAGTTAAGGTGATGTATCCTGCTAATCATAATTGGAATGGGTATACACAACCTACGGGTAATTTGGTTATTCCGAGTACAGTGTCTAATGGCGGAGTTACATATTCGGTAACAGCTATAGAATCGGATGCTTTCAGAAGTTGCAGCGGTTTGACATCTGTAACAATTCCGAATACTATAACTACTATAGGGAGTAGTGCTTTTGAGAGTTGCAGTGGCATAACATCAGTAAGCATACCCAATTCAGTAACCTATATAGGTATTTCAGCCTTCGCAGGCGATAGTAGCTTAACTTCGGTGAATATTCCGAATACAGTAACATTTTTAGGAGGAGCAGCTTTTACAAATTGCATTAGTTTGGCATCTGTAACTCTTTCGAATGCTATAGATACGATCAGAAGGAATACTTTCGCATATTGTAGAAATTTAACATCGGTAAGCATTCCTGCTTCAGTTAAAGTTATAATGGAATATGCTTTTCAATATTGCAGCGGTTTGACAACTATTACTATCCCTAATTCCGTAATCACTATAGAAAATGCTGCATTTAAGAATGATAGTAGTTTGACATCCGTCACTATCCCCAATTCGGTTACATATATGGGAAATGCCGTTTTTGAATCTTGTACCGGTTTAACATCTATTACTATTCCCAATTCAGTTACATATTTAGGCTCTTCTGCTTTTGAGGATTGTATTAGTTTATTATCTGTAACTATCCCGAATAAACTTGCAACTATAGAGAGATGGACTTTTTATAATTGTAAAAGTTTAACATCGGTTATTATCCCGAATTCAGTCAAAAGTATAGGGGCTGATGCTTTTAATAATTGTAGAAGTTTAACATCTGTGGATATACCGAAAAGTGTAACATATATAGATTATCGTGCTTTTAAATATTGTAAAAGTTTGACATCTGTTACCATTCCGGATGCAGTAACTTATGTAGGAACCAGTGCCTTCGGTAGTTGTACTGGTTTGACAACAATATATTGGAATGCAGACTCTGCTTTTGCAGGTTATAATAATATATCAGCCTTTGACAGCTGCACTAAAATTTCCAATTTTATTTTTGGCAATCATATCCGCTATATTCCAAGTTATATTTGTAGAGAATTGCCAAGTTTGACATCCGTCACCATTCCTAATTCCGTAACCTGTATAGGAAGAGATGCCTTCTGGGGTTGTAAAGGTATCGCTTCATATGTGGTTATTCCGGATTCAGTAACTGAAATAGGCAATTTTGCTTTCAGCGGATGTACAAACATACCGTTTTTCATGTTTAAAAGACCAACACCTCCGGAATTCGGAGACGCTTCATTTTCTGTTTCCTTGTTTTATGTTCCGTGTGGTTCTTTGGACTTGTATGCTGAAAAGTTTTTTAATGATGAAACCATTATAGAGTTGTCAAATATTTTTTCTGTTGTATCGGATGATAATAACAAGGGGTGGATTCTTATAAGTAAGTATCCATCGTGCTCTGATATGAATGCAGTGATAGAAGCGGTTCCTAAGACTAACTATTATCGTTTTGACCATTGGAGTGACGGCAATACCGACAATCCTCGGTCTCTCTATGTTACGGGTGACACCTCCCTTGTTGCCTATTTTACAAAAAAGACAAGTATTAGTGAATTGGAAGATTCCAAGGTGAAAATTTATGCATCAGGAAATAGTATAGTAATAGAACTTGCCCATGCACAAGAATACGAAAACGAACCGGTGACAGTATATGATGTGCTCGGCAGAGAAATTGCCAAAGGACGTTTGGAAGGCAATTCCTTGCGTTTGTCTGTGCAGCCATCAGGAGTATATATAGTTAAAATCAACGGCTTAATGCCGTATAAAGTAGTGGTGCAATAAATGTGGTAAATAAAATAGAAATTTTATGAAAAAAATACTTGTTCTGACCTTTTTGACAATATTGTTGTGCTATGTAGCTCACGCTCAAATGCCAAAGTGTATCCTCAATGCAGCTGATTGGCACAAAGGTGATACAATGTCTTTTTCGGTTGAAAAAATACAAATAAAAAATAGTATAAAAAACTCGGTTCATTATACAATGTTTATGGAAGTGGTGGATTCGACAGAAGACGGCTATCGCATCAAAATGGTGTATCGTGACAAAATGCTGGACAACAACATTTTTCCCGATTCATTGCAAGAGAAGATGAAAGAAATTCTTTCAGAATTATTGAATATAGAACAAACCGTTTATTATCGGACAGATATTGCCGGCTCCTTTCTCGAAATGGAAAATTGGCAAGAGATATTGGAACAGAGTATTCAGCAGGCTGAAAATATATTAGCTAAAATGGGCATTGATGATAATGAAGAGATGCAAAAAGTATGGAGTTTGATTAAGACTAACTATGGTCAAGACCAAGTGAATGGACAATTATTCCCGGAAATTCCCTTGCTACATAGTTACTTGGGCTATTATCTATCCACTAAACCCACCAAGTTTACCACAGAATTTCCTACACAGTTTGGAACAGTTGAAGGAAAAGGAGTGCTGACCGTGACAGACTACAATTCTGAAACAGGTTACTGCCGCCTAAATAGTCATACCGATATCAATCAAAAGCAACTTAAAAAGTGTATAAAACAAGTTTTCCAACTCGTGGCAAGTTTAGGTTCCAACAACATACCTAAGAAAGAATTTCAAGCATTGCAGTTGGAAATGACGGATGATATGGTTCTGGAATATTTGTCTGCACAGGGTATTCCACTCAGTGTGGAATATGCCCGTATCGTCACCGTCAAATCATTAGATGCCATCAACATAAAAGAAGATCGTTATATAATTCAAAAGAACCAATAACACTATTTGGTTGTAGTTTCAATATTCATTGAAGCAGTCTTCATCGTCAAAACCATTCAATCGGTTTCTATTGAGAAAGCTAAATAACTTAAACGAAGACCTTTAAGTTGTGTTATAAGTAATTGTTGTTATTTGTTTTTCGCCAATAGTAGTGAAATCACTGCCAAGATAAATCCAAAAGCAGCGAAGAATAAGCTTGCTATGTTGGTGAGTAGTAATGTTCCCCAATCATCGCTAATATAGCGGGCATACATCAGTCCGCTAAAAAGATAAGACATAGACGCTATGAAAATGGTGTTTACATGATAAAATACCAATGTGGATTTGTCAGGGGCAAATTCACTATTTACCACGACTAATGCTATTATTACAAAGAAAACCCAGATTGCCCACAATGCACCGACGAAATATAGTAGGGTAGAAATGGCAAGTACCATATAATCTGCTCCAAGAATCAAAAAGGATTTTTTTCTTTGTTGAGCGGGTTGTTTGCAAATAAGCAATATGTTTACAAATATTCCTAACAAACATATAGAAATAGGTATTGCCGGAATCAGTAGTTTGATATTTTCGTAAAAACCAACCATCAGTAGAACGATAGCAGCTGATATGACAGCAACAAGCAATATCGCTAATAATTGTAACCAAATGTTATTTTTTATCATCGTTAGAAGTTATCCTCGTCATCGTCAAATTCCAAATATTTTTTTCCAAAATATAATTCCTATGAAAATTGCAATAAACGGAATCCATATATTATATATGATTCCTATTAGAAAAGTAGTGATAGTAATTTCTATAATAGATTCTAACCATATATGATTATGATTAGGTGGTATATTGTTAATTGTCTTAATATCATAGGGAGCCGACATTTTTCCCAGTTTCTTGACTTCCTCAAATATCATTTATTCCTCCAATGTCTTAAATCCGTTCAAATCCACGTAAAATAAGAATCTATAAATATGCTGTTTTTGTCTGTTTAAAAGATGTTGATTTTTCTACTTATCATTCCTTTTTCGGTTTGTAATTTCACCAAATAGACGCCTTTTGCCAATCGGCTGACATCAATGTCAGTATGTACCGATGAGCTGTTGTGTTGTTGGTGATACAAACATTTTCCCATCATATCGTAGATATCTATATCAATAATAGAAGATGCTTGCGTTTCCATATCGATATGCAAAATATCCGTGGCGGGATTCGGATAAATGGACAAATTGCTGCAACCGCTTTCTATATCGTTGATACTTAAATCGCATACCCATTCAATTTCCCAACCTGTGTTGGAGAGATTGTTGTCGGAAATAAATTTTATATAGGCGGCAGAAGATTTTACTCTATATACGGAATCTAAAGTCGGCTTTTTATCCAAAGAAAATCTGAATTGGCGGTTTTTGGCATAATTCAAGGTGGCACCTTGTGCCTTTCCTTGTCGCATGATTTCAATCATGTCGCCTTGTGCAAGGTCAAATTTTCTAAAAATAATGCCAAAACTATCGCTTGCAGAAGCAGGGGCGATGCTCCAATAGCAAATATTGGATTTATCGTAGCCGTTTCCTTCACTGCCATTGTCAATGCGGCCGTGGTCTTCGGTCAAGCGGGTAGGGTTGACAGATGTAGAACAATAATTGTTGGAGGTTTTTGTGCTCGTATAGGAGAAGGTAAATCCAGTGGAAACGATGGAATCGTTAGACGTAAAAGTGATAAAAGCACAAGAATCGTTGATGATGATAGAAGTTTCAGGGGCAATGGTGTCACCTGAAATACTTTTCACCAAAATGCCGTCAGCAGACTTGCCGGCATAAATGTTGACAACATCGTTGCCGATTTCGGTAGAAAAACGTGCTATATTCAATGTAATAGCGGAAGTGTTTTCTCCCGGACAAATCAGCCAAGAACAAGAACTGTTGTTATTGTAATTTAAGTAATTGCTGCCATCGTTAAAAGAGCCGTAGGTGGCGGTAAGTGTTTTGGTGCCGCTGAAGAAATTGCTGGTGTCGCATGAAGGTTTTAAACCGAAAATAGCTTGTTGATTGTTGTTGTATCCTCCCATGCTGCTGAAAGAATAATAACCATTGCCGGCACCGCCCCAGCCAAAATTGATGTGTACATAACCTTCATTGTTGTAGCCATCACAAACAAAAGCATGTCCTCCTGTAGTGCTAGAACCGCTATAATAAATAGGGCAACCTGCGTCAATGTCAGTTTTAATTCTTGCTAACCATTCTTCGTCGCTATAGCCGATTTTGCTTGTGATAAAGCCATACTTATAGGAAAAAAATGAAGTTAATGCCGTGGCGACATCTCCGCTAAAAGCTCCGGAGCCTTCTGCATCGTATCGCATTTCAACCGATACTCCACAATGAAATATCAATCTGGCAAGTGCATCGCTATAGTTGTAAGCCACATCCGACATGGATTCATAATCATAAACAGTGGTGTCAAAATTGGCACGTATTAGTCCATATCCGTTTTTAGACATATAGGCTTTTGTGCCGGTGCCCATTCTCGGATAGCGATAATAGTACATAATCTGAGCCATAGCCAAAGCCACACAACCGCATGGTACTTTGTAGTCGTAGTAGGCGGAAGTGGTGGAATCGTCAGGACATAGCCAGTTGTAGTATTTTGATTGATTCCATAGGCTGGTCAATAGCGGAGCTTCGTTGTTGCTTTCTTTGCGGAATTTGCCTTGTTTCAAGTCTGCCCATTGCTTGGAATAGGTGTCAGAGGTTTTCTTTTTGCTTTGAATGTCCGCTATATTTTTTTCGTAAGCTTCAGTGAACACTTCAGTGGAGGGGACTTTGCCTATCACAAACTCGTTTTGGGTAGAATAGGCGAGAATGGGGTTCGCTCTTTCGTCAGCTGCCACCAATACAAAGCCGGCAGGTTGAAAATTGACGGCATAGTAGATAACTTTCCCATACCGGTCGGTTTTGCTATCAATGTTGGCAATAGTTGCCATTTGATTGCTGATGGACTGAAAGTAGTTGGTGGCTACTTTCTGGGCTGTTTCCTTGTCAACGGACTGGGAAAAGCCATATAGGTTGAAACCTAAAATACAAAACAATATAACTAATTTCTTCATAGGTAAAAAAAGGATGGCTAAGCCATCCTTTGAGTTATTATTTATACACAATTTATTGAATATTTATTTTTTTTGTAGTCATGCCTTTGTTGGTAGCCATTCTTACCATATAGATACCTTTTGCAAAGTTGCTAACGTCAACAGTAGTATTAATTTGGTTGTTGTTGAAGTTTTCACTATAAACAATTCTGCCTAACATATCACAAATGTCAATTTTAACAGATTCTGTTTCTTTGGTTTCAATATTAATATTTAATATTGAAGTTGCAGGGTTCGGGTAAACCGAAATGGCTGTAAATCCGGATTCCATTTCGTCTATATTTAAGTCTGACAACCATTCTATTTTCCAACCTTTGTTGGTCAAATTATTGTCAGTAATAAATTTAATATAGGCAGTTTTTGAGTTAACAGTATAGATAGAATCCAAAGTAGGCATATTGTCTAAAGAAAAACGGTATTGACCTTTGGTTGCGAATATCATATTGGTTGCTGTAGCCGTGGTAGAACCTTGTTTCATAATTTCCAACATGTCACCTTGTCCTATATTGAATTCGCGGAATATAATGCCGAAGGCATCTTTTGAAGCAGCTGCACTTGGTGCAATAGACCAATAACAAGTATTAGTATTTTCGTAATTATTGGTGCCGCTACCATTGGTTAAAATACCTTGATTGTCGGTTTTCTTGGCAGGATTGACCATGCCGGAGCAATAACCTTCCATAGATCTATTGACAGAATAGTTGAAGGTGAAACCTTGTTTTGTAACAGATCCGTTAGAAGTGAAAGTAATGAATGCTTCTGAACCGGTAATAGAAATAGATGTTCCCGATGTAATGGTATCACCTGAAATACTTTTTACCAAAGTGCCATTGGCAGAGTTGCCGGCATAAATATTAACAATATCATTACCCAATTCGGTAGAGAATTTGGCTACTGTCAAAGTTATTCTAGTGGTATTGGCACCCGGACTAATCAACCATGAGCAATTAGTATTGTTTCTATATTCAATTCTTCCGCTACCATCGTTAAACGAACCGTATGTAGCTGTCAATGTTTTTGTTCCTGTAAAGAAATTGCTGGTATCGTTACGAGGTTTCATGTTGAAGAGACCTTTGTTGGACGAAACATAGCCATCCATACCGGAAAGTGAGAAATAAGCATTGTTTTGTCCGCCCCAACCCCAGTTCAAGTGGATGTAGCCGGTTGAATTATAACCATCGCATACAAATGCATGTCCGGCATCGTGAGATGCTTGTGGATTGTAAGCACTATAGATAATAGGGCAGCCATTGTCAATGTCGGCTTTAATCAAATTCAACCATTCACTATCCGAATAAGCATCACGAACTTTTAAATTGGCGGTTTGGGCATACAAAAATCTGCCACGCATAGCAGTAAGGGCATCACTAATATTGGATCCGGAACCTCCTGCGGCATAAGCCATTTGAACTGAAACGCCGCAATGATATATCAATCTTGCAATAGCATCGCTATAGCCGATTGCTTCGTCTGCCATGGATTCATAATCATAGTTAGTTGCACCATAGTTGGCATACAACCGTCCATAGTCGGAAGAGTAACTGCTGCTACCATAACCGGTTCTTGGGTAACGGTGATAATACATTACTTGTGCCATTGCCAAGGCAACACAACCATTAGGTACGTGGTTGTCGTATCCGTAAGGAGCTTCGGCATCATCCGGACAAAGCCAGTTGTAATACTTATCTTGATTCCAAATACTTGTCATCAATGGTGAATCGGCGCCGGTTTCTTTACGAATTTTTCCTGCTTTCAAATTAGCCCATTTGGCAGTCACTTCTTTGGGACTTGTTGCTTGAACATTGCGTACGTCTGCAATATGATTTTCGTATGCACTTACAAATGATTCACATGCAGCTATTTTATTGATTTCATAGCGTGATTGATTAGAATAGGCAATAATAGGATTGACTCTTTCGTCTGCTGCAACTACTACAAAACCACCGTCTTGAAAGTTGACAGCATAGTATATGGCCTGGCCATTGTTGTCGTATTTTGTTTGTACATCTGCTATAATAGGAGACGTATTGTCAGAAATTGCTTGGAATTGTGTTGTAGCAACTTGTTTTGCTGTAGAAATATCCACTTGTTGTCCGAAGACAAATGAAATGGTGGATAAAATACATAATGTTAAAAATACTCTTTTCATTTTTGAATTTTTTTTTGTGAAAAAGGATTGATATGAAATCAATCCTTTTCTTTATTCTATTTAATTTCTGTTATTTGTGAATAATTAATTTTGATGTTCTGTTAGTAGTGTTATTTTTGATATTAATGAAATAGATACCATTTGCCAAACCGGAGCAATCTATGGTTTCTTGGTAAGAGCCTTCACTTAATTGTCCTAAGTTTCTAGAAGAAATAGTTCTACCTGTAATATCTATAATATTTAATGTAGTTTGAGCTTCTGTTTGGATGTTAAATACAACTGTTGCTTGGCTCTTGGTTGGATTAGGATAGATGAACAAATTGTTGTCAGTTTGATTGTTAGTCATGCGTGGGGATTCAATGGCATCGTAGTAAGTGCTGTCAATGAAAATTCCTAATCCGTAGGTTGCTGCATAGATATTTCCATAGTTGGAAACGCCAGGGAATTCAACTTCTACTGCCTGACCATCTGCAGAATAAGTAACAGATTTTGCATCCATTTGGAAATGTGTTTGTTGAAGGAGTTTGAAAACAGGAACCTTTACGCCGATACCATCATTGTAGAGTGTCCAAGTGGGTTCTGAAGAAGTAAAGTTTTCAGTTTTGTAAATACCAACTTCAGTTCCGATATAGCAAAGGTCAGAGTTGTTCATTTCTATCAAAGCAGTGTAAACGGCAATGCCTTCCGGAATACCTGAACCTTCTTTCATTTCAATGTTTACATCGTTTCTGGTTGCTGTAGAAGCATTGGTAATAGCATTGATGTGTGTATAACCAACACCATCTCCGTTTGTAGTATATACCAATACGTCGTTGTCGGATGGATCTAAACTGATAGAAAGAATATCTACACCTGTTTCAGCATATAATAATGTATCATCTACCAACATTCTTCTGTCGTTAGGAGTTGTCAAACCGGCAGACGGGTCGTAAACGTGTTTAGATACATCTATTTGTTCCAATTCTCTGTATGTGTCAAAACCGGAAACACGATAGATACAATAACTATAACCGGAAGCATATTTTCTGGTTAAAACATAAAGATTGTTACCATCTTTGCTAACTTGTAAGTCGATTACTTGTTCTGTAGAATCTTCTGTACGGAAAACGCATGTGAATGAAGGTGTACTTGCATAATCTAAGTGAGTTGTTGACATATAGACAGGAGCACCTACGGCTACAGTTGCACCTGTTGAATATTTATGGCCGCCACCGCCTAAGAAAAATCTGGATGTAACAATATCTTGAACTCTAATAGTATCTTCGTTACGATACAAAGTGTCTGTTCCTGTGTATTCATACCAAATAGGGTAGCCGTTTCTCTTACTTTTTACACATATTTTGTCACCTGTAACGTATGTTTTGTCAATGATAAAATCAACGCTGTCAATGCTATTGTAATCTGTTGGATCTTCCCACAAAACAATAGGATTGATTCTTGCACTTGCATAGGTGTTGGTCATAAAATTGTCATCCGGATACCAACGGGTGTGAGTGCCGTTTTTTGCCATTAGCGTGGTAGCTTCTTCATTGTTGCCGAACCATTCTACCGGAGTTTGGGCATCGCTGCTTGCACTGGCTTGACGATATACATAACCATAATATCCTGTATAGAATAAAGCTTCAGATTTGATGAATGAGAATGCACAATTGCCGCCATCACCTTGTGGAGTGTTGATTTCAACGGCTTGTTTGGTACTATTGGTCGGATTGGCAATGTAGGCAATACCACCATCTTTTATACCACTCATAAAACGACCATCATTGGCAATTGCTAATGTATAGGATTGCATGGTGGCAAAATAGTTGTTCTTTGGAGCGAAAGAACCGCCATTGGTTGATTTGTAGATACCGGTTCTTGTACATAAATACATATCACTATCGTGCATAACAATATCGTATAGATACATATTAATGCTGATAGAATTCCAATTGAAGTTTTGTTCCATGCTATATTCTGTACCATAATAGAATGCTCTACCGCCGACAAATACTTTTGAAGAGTCGGTAGGAGATACTTCTATTTGTAGGCAAGACATTCCATTATTGCCTCCTATAATATCTATCAAACCACCTGTCGGACAAATCGGTCTCCAAGTAGTACCTTTATCTCTTGATTGATATACGCCGACAAAAGCACCACTGGTATTTGCTACAACGGCATACAACATGTCCGGACAAGATTTAGAAATTGCTAAACTGATACGACCGGCATCTTTTGGAAGTTTTGTGCTACTTGTTCCGCAAACCGATGTGAAAGTTGCTCCGCCATCAGTAGAAACGTATGCACCAGCTGCTGTACCACGATCGGTATAAACTATCATGCCGTTGTCGCCGACTTTTACATCTGTACATTTTAACGATTGAGCAGATACCATAGAGAAAGAGTTACCGCCATCGGCTGAAACCATCAAACCGGCTTCTCCTGCAACATATATCTTGTTGTTGGTTGCATCGTATGCCATGGAGTTTACTGCTTCCCAATCGCTTGTGGATGACAACTGTGTAAATGTGGCACCACCATCGGTAGATTTGTAAATACCATCACCTTTGATACCCCAAGAATTGTAGTTGTCTGATACTCCGGGAGTGGTATAGCCGTTGTTAGAACCTAACAAAGCATCACCTGTTCCTACGTATAGGGCACCGGAATTGTCTTGTATAATGGCTGACACAGCTGCAGAACCTTGAAATGCAGATATTCTGTTCCATGTGGCACCACCATTGGGTGAAATCCACAAACCACTACCTGCAGCACCTGCATACAACTTGGATGAATTTGTGTTGTCAACACACAATGTAAGAGCTCTTCCTTGAATGTTACTTGGACCAATTGATGTCCAACCATTGTTGGCTTTCCTTCCTTTTTGAGCATATCCGCTAAGTACTAAACAAATGGATAAACCCAACAAAATGTACTTTTTCGCTTTCATTCTATTATTATATTTACACTTAAATTATTATATTTCAATAAAAAAACAATTTTATATCTTTACTGATATTTAAAGTGCAAAAATACATAAATATTTATTACAAACCACACTTTTTGCTTATTTTTTTTATCTTTATTAATTAGAGGCAGTTTTGTCACATGCAAAAAGATTCATTTTCTAAATAAATCTGTCAAAATGACATTGTTGTATCGAAAAATGTGTCAAAATGGCGTAAAAATAATAGTGGAACGAATTTTGTGAATAGGTTAGTTGAAAAATAAAGATTAAGAAAGGAAAAATTTAAAATGAATTTAGACAAGTTTACTATAAAAACACAATCAGTCATTATGGCTGCACAAGAATTGGCAACATCAAACAATAACCAATTTATTGATGATGTGCATCTTGTAAAGGCTATGTTGAACGAAGAAGCTGTTATTCCGTATTTGTTAAAAAAATGTGAAGTCAATGTCGATTTGTTGAAAAAAGTGGTTGATAGAGAATTTCAATCATTACCGAAAGTTTCCGGTGGCAATGGCGTCTATTTTTCACAAACCATGGCAGGCATCTTCCAAAGTATAGACAAAATTATAGCGGAATATGGCGATGAATATGTATCTTTGGAGCATTTGTTGTTAGCAGTAGTGCGTTCAAAAGGAAAATGTTCTCAAATATTGAAAGATGCAGGTTTGCAAGAAACAGAATTAAAAAAAGCCATTATGGAAATGCGAAAAGGTAGCAAAGCCGATTCTCCTCATGTAGAAGAAAGTTATAATGCTTTGAATAAGTATGCAAAAAACTTGAACGACTTGGCACGAAAAGGCAAGTTGGATCCTGTAATCGGTCGAGATGAAGAGATCAGGCGAGTGTTGCAAATTTTATCTCGAAGAACCAAAAACAATCCTGTATTAATAGGAGAACCCGGTGTGGGTAAAACTGCTATAGCAGAGGGTTTGTCGCACAGAATTGTGCAAGGCGATGTGCCTGAAAATCTAAAAACCAAACAGGTGTTTTCTTTGGATATGGGAGCTTTGGTGGCAGGTGCCAAATACAAAGGAGAATTTGAGGAACGTTTGAAAAGCGTTGTTAAAGAGGTAATTGCATCAGACGGAAATATCATATTATTTATTGATGAAATTCATACCTTGGTAGGTGCCGGTGGTGGCGAAGGTGCTATGGATGCCGCCAATATTCTAAAACCGGCTCTCGCCAGAGGTGAATTGCGGGCTATTGGTGCAACGACCACTTCCGAATATCAAAAATATTTTGAAAAAGACAAAGCTTTGGAAAGACGTTTCCAAGTTGTCTATGTGGACGAACCTGATGAAGAATCTTCTATTTCCATTCTAAGAGGTTTGAAGGAAAGATACGAAAACCACCATCAGGTACGAATTTTGGACGAGGCAATTATTGCTTCTGTAATGCTGTCAAAACGTTATATTTCTAATCGTTATTTGCCGGACAAAGCCATTGATTTGATAGATGAAGCAGCTGCCAAATTGCGTCTGGAAATCAATTCCGTGCCACAATCTTTAGATGATATTGAACGTAAAATCAGACAGTTGGAAATAGAACGAGAGGCTATTAAGCGAGAATCTAACCAATCGAAAATTGCTCAATTGTCCGAGAAAATAGCAGAACTGTCAGAGCAAAGAAATGCCATGCACGCTCGTTGGAAAGAAGAACGTTCTTTGGTGGACGAAATTCAGCAATCGAAAAACGATATTGAAAACTATCGTTTTGAAGCCACTCAAGCAGAACGAGACGGAGATTATGGCAAGGTGGCAGAATTGCGTTATGGCAAAATCAAAGCTGCAGAAGCAAAAATAGAAGAAGATACCAAAAAACTTCGTGAACTACAAGGTGACAAGCCAATGATAGATGAAGTGGTTGATGCCGATGACATAGCTGAAGTGGTGGCACGTTGGACAGGTATTCCTGTCAGCAAAATGATGCAAAGCGAAAAAGAAAAACTATTGCATTTGGAGACGGAATTACACAAAAGAGTAGTCGGACAACAAGAAGCTATTTCAGCCATTGCCAATGCCATTAGAAGAAGCAGAGCCGGCTTGCAAGACGAAAAACGTCCTATCGGTTCGTTCATCTTTTTGGGAACAACCGGTGTGGGTAAAACCGAATTGGCAAAAGCCTTGGCAGAATATTTGTTCAACACCGAAGATGCTATCATCAGAATAGATATGTCAGAATATCAAGAGGCTCACACCGTGTCGCGTTTGGTAGGTGCACCTCCGGGATATGTAGGCTATGAAGAAGGCGGACAATTGACAGAAAAAGTAAGAAGAAAACCTTATTCAGTGGTTCTTTTTGATGAAATTGAAAAAGCACATCCGGATGTCTTCAATATTTTGTTGCAAGTGTTGGACGATGGTCGTTTGACAGACAACAAAGGAAGAGTAACCGATTTTAAAAACACGATTATCATCATGACGTCAAATCTGGGTTCCAATATCATAGAAGAAAATTATGACAAAGGTCTGATGAACCATGCCGACATGGAAGATGTTACCAAAGAAGAGGTGATGGCATTGTTGAGAAAGACCATCCGACCTGAATTTTTGAATCGTATAGATGAGATATTGATGTTCAAACAATTGTCAAAAGCAGAAATTCACCAAATAGTATTGATGCAATTGAACAATTTGAAAGAAAAATTGGAGAAAAACGATTTGAAAGTTCGCTTTACAGATGATGCTATTGAAGGTTTGGCAGACATGGGCTACGACCCGCATTATGGTGCCCGTCCTTTGAAGCGAGTAATTCAAAATAATGTCATGAACAATCTATCTAAATTACTTTTGAGTAATAGTTTGGATAAAAATAAAACCATAGTAGTGGATTTGATAGACTCGCAATTTGTTGCATATCAAGACGATCAAGAAAAAAAATAAAATTTACAGCGGTATTAAAAAAAATGATACTTTTGCAATTAATTGGAAGAAGCCGAAAATCCAACAAAGAGTAGGCATGATTCAATAAAAAAATATAAATAATGAAAAAAGTATTAGTATTATTATCAGCAGTAGCATTTGTAGCATGCTTCACTTCTTGTAACAAAACCTGTACTTGCAAAACTTATGCAGATGGTATTGTTATAACAACAGATGACGATGTTGAAGTTGAAGAAGGTAAAAAATGTGCAGACATGACTGCATTAATTACTAGTGAAGACGGAAACAAAACCGGTGTTGAATGTAAATAATTTTACATCAACAAAACAAAGAGGGCAATGTTTATTACATTGCCCTCTTTTGGTATAATAAGATATCTATTGTGAATGAGTTGGGGTTATTAAATAACAAGTATCTTGACTTGAAAAATTAAAAATAGAACATTGTAAACTATGTAATTGTTTGAAAATAAGAACAATAAAAAATAAATGTTTTTTTTATGTGAAAATAATAAAAAAAATGATACTTTTGCACGCAAATGGAAGTAGCCGAAAATCCAACAAAGAGTAGGCGTAGTTTTATAAAACGTAATAAGATAATGAAAAAAGTATTAGTATTATTAGCAGCAGGAGCATTCTTAGCATGTTTCACTTCTTGTAACAAAACTTGTACCTGCAAAACTTATGCAGCAGGTATTGTTGTAACAACAGATGACGATGTTGAAGTTGAATCAGGTAAAAAATGTAAAGACATGAGTCATTTTGTTACTGATGATAATGGTGAAAACAAAACCGGCGTAGAATGTAAATAATATTTATGTTAGAAAACAAACGGGGACAATATATATTGTCCCCGTTTTTGTTTAGTAGGGTCTAATTGGTTATAGTTGAGTTTAAGGAAAGAACTGATAGTTATTTGTTCTACCGTTCAAGAAGAAGCATTGATCAATAGGTAAAGGTTTGAGAGTAAATTGGTAGAAAAAAATATAAAAAATTATTCTTATTTAGATGTTGGTAATAAAAAAAATGTTACTTTTGCACGCAAATGGAAGTAGCCGAAAATCCAGCAAAGAGTAGGCATGGTTTAATAAAACTTAGAATAATGAAAAAAGTATTAGTATTATTGGCAACAGTGGCATTTGTGGCATGTTTTACCTCTTGTGACAAAGAATGTGTTTGTAGAACATATGCAGCAGGTATAGTTGTGGATACAGATGATGATGTTGATTTGGAATCCGGCAAAAAATGTTCAGACCTCAATGCTATAGTTGTTGATAATGACGGTAATAAAAATGGTGTAGAATGTAAATAATATTTACATTAGAAAACAAACCGGGGCAATGTTGGACATTGCCCTTTTGTGTATATAGAATATGAAAAAGTTAACATTACAAAACAAGGTCATTTCAGTGATATTGGGCATAGTGGTAGGGGGTGTGTTCGTCGCCTCTGCCGTGTTGAAATTGTTGTCGATAGAAACTTTCGATCTATATATTTACGAACATCAGTTATTCAGCATATCCCTAGTGGAAACGCTGACACGTTTGCTCATAGCCGTGGAATTTACCATAGGCGTGTTGTTGATAATCGGGCTGGAACTAAAATTTGCCTATTGGACAGCCATGCTCATGTTGGTGGGCTTTACCATTTATTTGATAGTGTTGCCCTATGTATTTCATGTAGATATAAACAATTGCCATTGCTTTGGAGAACAATTGGTGCTCAACCGCACACAATCAATTGCTAAAAATTTGATATTGTTATGTTTGTTGATACCAATTAATACCGATTATGGCATAAAATGGAAAAAATCACCTGTCATAGTTGCCGTTTTAGGTGTGGTGGTCGTAACGCTTGTGATGGTGATAAATGCACCTAATTACTTATATACGCTTATCTACGGAAATCAACAAAAAATCAATGCGGAATTGTATCAAACTGCCTTGAAAAATACAGATAAATATGATGAGTTTACGCAAGGAAAACAAATCATTTGTATGTATTCCACAGCTTGCGGCTATTGCAAAAAGTCGGTGAAAAAAGTGCATGCCATGATGCAGCGGGAGCAAATTCCCCAAGACAAAGTAAAAGTAATATTTTGGCGTGCGGAAACGGATGAACCTATGCATAAATTTTTCCGCGAACAAAAAGTGACGCCCTTGGCATATACTACCTTTACGGTAGATACTTTCCTCAATATCACCGAAGGAAAAATGCCTGTCATATTGTTTTCTGACGAAGGAAATATTGTTCAAACAATGAGTTATACCACTTTGCAAGAAAAAGATATTCTTCATTTTCTACAATAATGATGAAAAGATATTTGTTGTTGGCTATTGCACTATTTGCCATCTATTTGTCTCATGCAGATACATTGCGATTGATGCATTACAATTTGATGCAATATTCCAACAATTATAGTGGATGTGTAAGCAACTTTACGGCAAAAGATGCCGCCTTGCGAACCATTATAGCCTACATACAGCCGGACATTATTACTGTCAACGAAATAGGAAATACAATGTCCTATCCACGCAGATTTTTAGATAGCTGTTTGAATATCCAAGGGAATAATAATTGGGGAATGGGCGATTTGACATCGGCATCCGGCGGCAGTTCCAATACGCTTGCCAACATGATTTTCTACAATCGTGAAAAACTGACGATGCACTCCTCTTATTATGTTGCCAACTCGGTGAGAGATTTCAATGTGTATCGTTTATACTACAATCAGACAGATTTGTCAAAAGGAGATACGGCATTTTTGGTAGTCATAGTAGGACATTTGAAGTCAGGTGAGTCTTATGCAGAAGCCCGTGGACAGCAAGTGAATGCCCTTATGACAAGATTGAATACCATTGGCGTAGCCGATAATTATATATTGTGTGGAGATTTGAATCTTTACCAAGCTTCAGAAGTGGCTTATCAAACACTTTTGTATCACGCCAATACCCTCATTCGATTCTACGATCCTATTAATAAGTATGGTACATGGCACGATCAAACTGATTTTTCCGCCTATCATACGCAGTCAACACACAAATATAGCGACAATTGCTTTTCATCCGGTGGCTTGGATGATAGATTTGACTTTATCTTGGTGTCGGAGTCGGTGTTGAAGGGTTATGACAAAGTGAAAGCATTGACAAATACCTATCATGCAGTAGGTCAAGACGGACAAAGATTCAATCAATCTGTTACCGACGGCACCAATTATGCGGTTTCTGCAACAATGGCACAAGCATTGTATAATGCCAGTGACCATTTGCCTGTAGTGATGGATTTTGAAGTGGAAAATACTTTGTCGGTAGCAGAGGCTGCCAACAAAATTCCTTGGCAGGTTCAAGTGGTCAATCCTATAGGACATTGCTTAACTTTGCAACTGCAGTCAACAGAAAATCAGAGTTATCATGTGGAAATAGTGTCCTTGATAGGGCAGGTGTTGTATCAAAAGAGCATTTCCGCATCCATAGGCAGTCAGACTTATTCTTTCAATTTGCCACCATTGTCAACAGGAATGTATATTTTGCGAGTATATAATAATCATCAAGGTCAAATTATAAAAAAAATAATGAAACAATAAAATGAGTATAGGACTTTCTATCGCTTTAGCAATCACTTTGGTAGTGGCTATTTTGTTGATAGTATTCAACGATACTGTCAATGATGAAATTAATTATAAAAAACATTTGGCAAATATCCGATTCACAACCGATTATATAATAGATAGGGATGATTTGGAACAAAAAATCAAACTATTGAAGTTGAATAATTATCGTGATGCCATTTTGAATGAAATGAAAACGGACATACGTTTCGACATTGTGGACTTTGATGGAGAAACAGGAACCTCTCAAATAGGAGGACAACCTTCTTTGTTACAAGCATTGCCGGAAGCAATGAATAATATGATTTTTCTCTCTCAAATCAATTGCAAAGAATTAAGTAACAATAATTTACTTCCCAAAGAAGGAATGCTTTATTTTTTCATTAATCCTACGTTGATGCAAGAAGGAAAATCCAATTTTTTGCAAGTGGTCTATCAAAAAGAAGGTGCATTCTGTTTGCCGGCAAATGCTTATGCCAACTTGCAACAAGGCAAGCCGGCCAAGTTAAAATTTTATTCAGCCATATCTTTGCCGGATATAGATGACGATTGGGCAAGAGAAACATTTCAAGATTATAAAATAGATGGCTATTTCCGTTTGATAAATGCAGAAAAAGAAAATCAATTGTTAGGATATCCGCATAGCATTTCACAAGTTTTTGACACCGAAGGCGACAACAAGGTATTGTTGCTACAATTAGATTCAGATGAGGATAGGGGGTTGCAGTTTGGCAATCTTGGTCGTTTGTTTGTTTTTATTGACCGACAAAAACTACAAGCTGCTGATTTTTCAACTGTCTATGCCTATATTCAAGATTATCGGGAAGCCGAAAATTAGTTGTCTAAAACTACTTCAGACTCTTTTATCCAGCCATAATAAAAACATTGATTGGCATCGCTGATTTCATTTTGGTGGACAAATCTGTCGCTATGAATAAGTGTATTGGAGGTATTGTTCATGCGGACAAAATACCAGAAATTTCCTTTTTCGTCTTGTGTTTCAGCATAAATTGTACCGGTGGCATTGGGAGCATACATTCCCAAAGTGTTGCCTAACCAAGCATAATTGCTTCCATTCTTTTTGCTGTCGTCAACATAAGGTTGTGTTCTCAAGTAGCCGATTCCATCAAGATGGAAAGCTGTTGGTCGGCTGATGAGTTTTCCGGGGAGAAAAGTGCCTCTGTATATCAAAGATTTAGAAGCAGTATAGAAAAAGGATGTATTGTTGGTACAAATACAATCGTATTGTGTATTGACACATATATTTCTTCCACAGCATGCATTCTGCCAAACACTGAAAATGAGAGCTTGTTCGTTTTGGCAAAGGTTGGATTGATAAATACGACCTTTTTCTTGTACTACCAAGGAGTAATCTGTTCGATTATTATACCATATCAATACATATTCACTGCCGTTGATATTTCCTTGAAACAATATGTCAATGATACCATTTCTGTCAAAATCGATAAAATGAAAGTCACTTTTATTCAATTGGTCAAAAGTGGTTTTATTTTGTTTTAAAATATCTTGAAAATCGGTATTGTTAGTAATTTTGTCCCATCCTGAAAAATTGTCAAGTTGGATATACCAACTCTGAATATGATCATTTTTGGTAAAAAATGCTGCTTGGGCAAAAGTACTACAGCTGACAAAAATACCGATGATGCAAAGAAATATTTTATTTTTCATATTGAGTGACTAAATTTCTTTAGAATAATGTTTTTTAAATCTTTAAAACTTTCACTGTCTTCTTTCCAACGAAATTGTTCTGTGAGTTCGTTCAAATAATCTATGGCAGTAGCTAAAGTTTTCTTTTCGTCTAAATTGTTGATTTCTTGAAGGAAAATATTGTTGTCGTTTTTGAACAATCCTTTTACCAAAGAAAATCGGGTGTTGGTGTCTATAAGGTTGAGCAAACTTGTAGCATTGCTGTGTTTTAGTTTTACGCCAAGTGTATTGTTGGTGTTGATATCTCTTACCATATCATTAATGCTTGGACGTTCGTTTTTGTAGGCTTCACTAATACTCATGCCACTGATAATAGGGGAGTCGAATTCTGTTTCGTCACCCCAATGAGGCGGAGGAAGGTCCGGACCATTTTTCTTGCTTGCTCGAAGAGCGGGGATTTCTTCTTCATCGCTTTCTTCGTATTCATCGCTACCTTCGGCAAATTCAATGGCATCCAAATCAATGCCTTTGTCAAAAGCATCAGAATGCTTGTTTTTTTCGGGACTTGCCGTTTTCTCTGGTTCTGCTTCAGAAACATCGTTGAGCATGTCTGCATCTAAAACAAAATCATCAATAGGTTCTTGTTGTGGCTCTGTTTTTGTTTCAATTTTAGTTTCAACTTTAGTTTCAACCTTAGGTTCTATTTTTGGTTCAACCTTTGGAGTTTCTTGTTTTTTGTCTTCAATAATCGGTTTTGGTGTAGATACTTGTTCTGAAGCAGGTGTTGTTTCTACCGGATTAGCTGCTGGTTTTGTTGTATGTTTTTTGGCAACAGGGGCTTTATTGGCGGGTTCTTCGTCAAAGCCATTGCTGAAAAGCGACAAGGTGCCATTGGTGTCACTTTGTGTATAAATATCGCCTTGTTGGCTGACAGGTTCTGTTTCGGTGATAGTGTTTTTCAAATGGTTGCAGGCTATATAAAATGCTTTTACATCATCTAACAATATATCTATGTCAATCAAGGAGGAACGATTGTCTATCTGTTGTACTTGTTGATTGATTTTTTCTAATAAAGCAGTTAATTTTGAATAATCTTCAGTGTTCATAATGCGTTTCTTTTTTTGCAAAATTTCAATTTCCAAAAATATAAAAAACTAATGAAATACTAATAAATTTTTTCTTTTTTTTATTGAAAAAATGTGGTTGAAAATGAATTTTGTTAAATAATTGAATTATAATGTTTTATAAATGTTTTTATGTTGATATTAACAAAAAATGTTCATTTTTTTAGTTAATACCCAATAAAAATACAGTTGGTTTTTTATGAATGTTGATAGTTTTTGCTCTTTTCCAGCTTTCAATGGTCATGGTTTTGATGAATTGGTCCGGTTGTGAAATTTGGCAGGCAACACAAAGGTATGTTTGTGGATGGCAATATTTTAGCAAGGCTTCAAATAGTTGCATGTTTCTATAAGGAGCTTCTATAAATATTTGCGTTTGATTGTATTTGATAGCCGGTAGTTCAATATTTTTGATTTTTTCAGCTAAAGAAATTTTGTCAGCAGGCAAATAACCATGAAAGACAAAATTTTGCCCGCACAATCCCGATGCCATAAGTGCCATCATCAAAGAAGAAGGTCCCACAAGGGGCACCACGTGGATGTGTTGTTGTTGAGCGGCTAACACCAAAGTATAGCCCGGATCGGCAATACAAGGCAATCCGGCTTCGGACATCAGGCCTACATCGTTTCCGTCTTTGAGTAAGTGTAGTACTTTTGAATAGTCAAAATTGTTGACAACATGTTCATTAAGTTCGAAAAAACTACAATCGTCAATCGGAAATAGTTGGTCAATTTTTCTAAGAAAACGTCTTGCAGTACGAATCTCCTCTATCACAAAACAACGCAATTTGCCAATGATGCCATAGTTATATTGTGGAATAACATGGTCAACGTCATTTTCTCCAATCGGAGTAGGGATAAGATAGAGTGTCCCCATAAAGATTATGCGTTTTTAAGCCAATCGTAACCTTCGCTTTCTAATTTCAATGCAAGGGTTTTGTCGCCTGTCATGGCAATTTTCCCTTCATAAAGAATATGGACAAAGTCAGGTACAATATAATCCAATAAACGTTGGTAGTGGGTGATGACAATAGTTGAATTTTCAGGAGTTTTCAATTTGTTAACGCCACCTGCCACAACTTTTAATGCATCTATATCCAAGCCGGAATCAGTTTCGTCCAATATGGCTAATTCAGGTTCCAACATCGCCATTTGGAAAATTTCATTTTTCTTTTTTTCTCCACCAGAGAAACCTTCATTGACAGAACGATTGGATAATTTTGTTGTCAGTTCTACTATTTTCTTTTTTTCTTCCATTCGTGCTAAAAATTCAGGAGCGGAAAGTGGTGGCAAATGACGATATGTTCTTATTTCGTTGAGAGCGGTCTTCATAAAATTGGTCATGCTGACACCTTTTATTTCAACAGGATATTGAAAACCGAGAAATATACCTTCTCTGGCACGGTCTTCAATAGGCATTGCTAAAAGATTTTTACCTTTATATAATATTTCACCTTGGGTAACTTGATAGATTTCTTTACCGGCAATCACAGATGCCAAGGTGCTTTTCCCATTACCATTGGGTCCCATTAAAGCGTGAACTTCTCCTTTGTTGATGGTTAAATTTACGCCATTGAGAATTTCTTTTCCTTCAATAGAAACATGTAAATTTTTTATTTCTAATAATGTATCCATTTTAATCGTTGAATGCAATAATACTTAAAAAAACATGCAAAGATAACATTTTTTAGTGAGAAAATAAGTAAGAGGGTGGGTGTGAAATCCATTTTTTTTTACTATTTTTGCAAAAATGTTGTTTATGGCAAAAACTTATCCGACAAATGCTTTAGGAATTAAAAAACCTGCAGTAGAAAAACTCAAAAGCGATGAAAAACTATCTGCTTATCTTATTTTGATAAATGCAGAATATAAAGGTCTTGATTTTTATGCACATCTTTATAAGGATACAAAATACTTGTTTTCAGCTATCACCAACAGAAACAAAGACGATAAAAAAGAAGTTGAAACTGAAGATAAAAAGGAAATTTTCATATCGGAGTTGGATAATTTTGATGCAAAAATGCTTTATAATCAATATGACGAAAGAATAAAGCCTTTGTTTTGTATTGCCAATGAAGATGCTTATGGCAACAAATTGATAGGAACTTCGGATGCATTGCATATTATAACCGAAAAAGTGGCCTCTTCTTCAAATGCTTCAATTTTGAAAAATCAAATGTCCTTGGGTTTGGAATTTGAAGAGGACAGTAAATTAGAAAGCAATACTTGGAGCAAATTTCCACAAATTATGAAAGAATACAATATTGTAGCCTTGAAAAATTTCGATATGCTGTTTGTTGTTGACAAAGATTTGTTGGAATGTTGGGAATATTTATTCGTAAGTTTGAAAAGATTGACATGGCTTAAATATCGTTTTTTGGATATTCACGACATTAGTCAACCTGAAAAATTTCTGGACAACTATCATATTTTTGCCGAATATGTCAGCAACCATAAAGAAAATTTTCATTATCATAGAAAGTGGTATGAATGAAATAATTACAAAAAAAATAATTAAAAAATAATATTTGTATGTTTGATAATTATTTTTTTTCTATTTTTGCAAACGAATAAACAAATAAAAACAAAACTAATTTTTGGGATATGTACGTATATAAATTCAGAATGACATCTGACGAAATAGAAGGATTTACAAGAGATTACGAAATCGCTGGAGAACAGACTTTTCAAGATTTTCACGATGTTATAATTTCTTCTATTAAAGGATATAACCAAGGTGAATTGTCATCATTTTTTATTGCAGACGGACAATGGGCAAAGAAAAAAGAAATCACTCTTGTTGATATGAATGTTGACGAAGATAGTGAAAAAGAAATGCCCAAATATGTGATGAAAGATGCCAAGATAAAAGATTTTATTGACGATCCTCATCAAAAACTCATATTTGAATACGATTATTTAAATCATATCGTTTATTATATTGAACTTTTAAAGTTGGTGGAAGTAGATGACAAGAAAAAAAATCAATATCCCATCTGCACCAATAGTGTGGGCGATTCCATGCCATTGAAGAAAATAGATGATTTTCTCGAAGATTTAAGTATTGATGACGAAGATTTAGACGAAGGCTTCAGTGAAGAATTTGACGACGAATTTGGAGATGAAACTGAAATTTAATTCAAATATCTTTTGAATGTAAATAATAAAACATTAGTCATCATAGCAGGTCCAACGGCTGTTGGAAAGACTGCTTTTTGCGTACAATTAGCCAAAAGATTGCAAACGGAAATTATTTCCGCAGATTCACGACAATTCTATAAAGAAACAGTCATCGGAACGGCTGCCCCCACCAAGAAAGAAATGGATGGCGTACCACATCATTTTGTCGGCAATTTGTCCATTTTTGATTATTATAATGTAAGCATCTACGAGCGGGAAGCCATGGCTTTGTTGGGCAATTTGTTCCAAGAAAAAGATTTTGTTATCGCCACCGGCGGTAGCGGTTTGTATATAGATACATTGTGCTATGGAATTGATAATTTGCCGGATATAGATTTAAATTTGAGAAATTCTCTCATACAACGATTTCAAAAAGAAGGTTTGGAACCCTTGGTGGAACAGTTGCAACAATTAGATGAAGAATATTTTGCGATAGTTGACAAAAAAAATCCCAAGCGGGTTGTGCGAGCTTTGGAAGTCTGCCTGCAAACAGGACAAACATATACTTCGTTGAGAAAAAAGACCAAAAACAATCGCGATTTCAAAATAATAAAAATCTGTTTGACATTGCCGCGAGAACAACTCAATCAACGTATTTGCCTGCGGACTGACGAAATGATGCAAAAAGGATTCTTGCAAGAAGCAAAAAAATTGTTTCCATATAAAAAATTAAATGCTTTAAATACATTAGGTTATAGAGAATTGTTTGATTATTTGGAAGAAAAAATTTCTTTAGAAGAAGCAGTTGATAAAATAAAAACCAATACAAAACGTTATGCTAAACGTCAAATGACTTGGTTCAAAAGGGAAGGTAACAACTATACCTTTTTAGAGCGACCGACATTGGACGATGTTTTAAAGATAATTAAGTAATAAAATGGATTTAAAAGAGATATTATCAGTATCAGGAAAACCGGGCTTGTATCGCTTGGTGTCAAAAGGAATGAACAAAATAGTAGTAGAATCATTAGTGGATAAATCAAAAATGCCATTATTTGCATCTTCAAGAGCAAGTGCCTTAAACAATATTGCCATCTATACAGATGAAGATAGTATTCCATTGGAAGATGTTTTCAAAAAGATTTTCGAAAAAGAAAATGGCGGAAAGTGCATCGATCCAAAATCTGTCAAAGATGATGATTTGAAGCAATATTTAGCAGAAGTGTTGCCGGAATACGACAGAGAAAGAGTACATGTGTCGGATATGAAAAAATTGTTTATTTGGTACAATATACTTCATGATAACAATTTGCTTGTTTTTGATGAAAAACAAGACGAAGAAGAAAAGGAAGAAAAATAAGAAAAGCGATACAATCGCTTTTTTTTATATCCATTTTTTCTTTTTAAAGAAAATGATAAAGATAATTACCAATACAATGCTGAAACCCATAATCATCCAAAAGGCACTTGGATAGTTGGCCAAGGGTAGTTCAACATTCATGCCGTAGGCACTTGTCAAGAAGGTGATAGGCAACATGATGGTGGATATCAGGGTGAGCACCTTCATGGTTTCGTTGGTCTTGTTGGCCTGCAAAGAATCGAAGGTTTGTGACAATGAAAATGTCAAATCTTCAAAGTCTTCAATCATATCCCACATTTTTTGGTAGATATCCAAAATATTGCCCCAGTAGTCTTCCATATCCTCCGTTTGTTCATAACCTTGAATGTCACCGGATTCAAATTTGTGGAATACTCTTAACTGTGGCTTGAAAATAGTGTTCAATTGGATGATATTTCGTCTTGCAACGGAAATTTTTTCAATGGTGTTGGTGGATTTTTCATCAAACATTTCTCGGTTGATTTCATCAATTTCTTGTCCCACACGACTAACAAGCAGGTATGATTCGTTGATGAGTCGATTGAGCAAATTGTACAATATTGCATCACTCGATTTGGCAATCAATCCTTCTGAAGCCATTGGATTTTGTTTGTAATAGTTGAACAAGTCTTCTACAATCCAGTGGGAATGGCCAATGGTGATAATATAATCTTTTCCCCAAAAAATTTTCACTTCTTTGGCTCTGATAAATCGTTTTTGATTGTCAAAATGAGGAAAATGTAATATTAGAAAATAATAGTTATCGTAGATATCTACTTTTGGTCTTTGTGTGTAACTTCGGCAGTCTTCAATGTCAAGAGGGTGAAAATCATATTCATCTTGTAATTTGTCAAAATCTTCATCTGTCGGGTGTTGAACGTGAAGCCATTTCAATTTCCCTAATGTTAATGTATCTATCATAATAACCCCCTTTTTTATTGTCTCGCGATTTACATGCCGGTATATAAAATTTAATTTAGAACTTGCAAAGATAGCATTTTTTTTTCAATTATGAGAAAAAAATGCGTATTAATATATATAATGTATAAAATATTAGAAAAAGTTAGCCAATCCGCCTGTGGCAGTTTCCTTGTAGAGTGAAGGCAGATTGTGTCCTGTTTCTTTCATGGCAGCCACCACTTTGTCAAACGATACCAAATGTCTGCCATCGGTCAGTGTGGCATAAATATTGGCATCTAAGGCACGTGCGGCAGCGTATGCATTGCGTTCAATACAAGGTACTTGTACCAATCCGCAAACAGGGTCGCATGTCAATCCTAGGTGATGTTCCAAGCCCATTTCTGCGGCATATTCTATCTGCGATGGACTGCCACCGAACAATTGGTTGGCGGCTGCTGCTGCCATAGCACAGGCAACACCGATTTCTCCTTGGCAGCCGACTTCCGCTCCGGAAATAGAGGCATTGTATTTTACTACATTGCCGAACAATCCCGCAGTTGCCAGTGCTTTTAGGATGCGTTTTTCTTGAAAAGCGTGATTTTTGCTCAAATGAAACAATACCGACGACAGCACTCCGCTGGAACCACAAGTGGGAGCTGTAACAATCTTGCCGCCTGCAGCATTTTCTTCTGCACATGCCAAGGCATAGGCAAATACCAAACTTCTTGTTTTTAAATTGTCGGTGTAGCCGGTGGCTTTGATATAATATTCAGTTGCCTTACGTCTGATGCATAAATTGCCGGGCAAAACACCTTCGGTGTCTAAACCTCTTGTGATAGCATCTTGCATCACATGCCAAACTTCTTTCAGGTAGTCCCAAATATCGTTACTTTCGTTGGCTTCTACGTATTCCCAGTAAGCTCTTCCGGTTTTTTTGCACCATGTAAGTATGTCGCTGATGGTATTAAGTTCATAAATTTGCGGCTTGGTTTCCGGGGGCGTGTCCGGATTTGCCAAGGCTCCGCCTCCGATAGAAAATATGGTCCAAGTGTCTTGCAAAGTATTGTCTTTGTTCCATGCATCGAATTTCATTCCATTGGTATGGAAGTCTAAAACAATGTCAGGTTGCCAAATAATTTCGGTAGGAGTCGGTTCCAAAACACTTAAAATAGCCTTGTCGGTTAAGTGACCTTTTCCTGTGGCAGCCAAACTGCCGTATAATGTTACACAATATTTTTCGGCATCAGGATTTTTACTTTTAAAAATTTGTGCCGCCTTTTTGGGTCCCATTGTATGGCTACTTGACGGACCATTGCCGATTCTGTAGATTTCTTTGATGGATTCCATATTAGTAGCCGAGTGTTTTCAACATGGATTTGTAACTTTGTTCTTTGGCAAACAATTTGGTGACAATTTCGCCCACTTCATCATCGGCACTGTCGTATTCTCTGTCGATAATTACATGCTTAGGAGCGGGAATCAAACAATGTTGAATGCCACCATAGCCGCCCACCGATTCCTGATAGGCACCGGTGTGAAATAAACCTATGTATTGAGGTGTTTCGTCGTTGGTGATTTTAGGTAAGAATATAGCATTCAAATTGGATTCTGAATTGTAATAGTCTTGACTGTCACAAGTTAATCCACCGAGAAAAACTCTCTCATATTCTTTATCCCAATTGTTGATAGCCAATGGAATAAATATTTGATTTATTGCCCAAGCATCCGGCAAAGTAGTCATAAAAGAACTGTCAATCATATTCCACAACTCTCTATCATTTTGTTTCTTTTGATTCAAAATAGAGTAGAGTACCGCTCCGGATTCGCCAACGGTAAAAGATCCGAATTCAGTGAAAATATGCGGTTCTTCCACTCCGTTACGGTTGCACATTGTTTTTATTTGAGCAATAATCTCTTCAGTCATGTATTCATAGTCGTATTGAAACGATAAAGAACGTTTGATAGGGAAACCGCCGCCGATATTTAGTGAATCCAATTCCGGTGCAATCTTTTTTAATTCGCAATATACATTGACCGATTTTGACAATTCGTTCCAATAGTAAGCCGTGTCTTGTATTCCGGTATTGATGAACATGTGCAACATCTTCAATTCAAATTTCGGATTGTGTTTGATTTTTTCTTTATAGAAAGGAATAATATCATTGTATCTGATTCCTAAACGGGAAGTATAAAATTCAAATCTTGGTTCCTCCTCTGATGCTATACGAATACCTAACTTACATTTGCCATCCAAGATGGAATTAAGTTGGTCGAATTCTAACATATTGTCTAAAACGGGAATGATATTTGTGTATCCTTCGTGCACCAAATTGACGATTCCTTCTATGTATTGAATGCGTTTGAAACCATTGCAGATGATGAAATTGTTTTTGTCAAACAATCCTTGTTCGTTCAATGATTCAATAATGTGCAAGTCGAAAGCGGATGATGTTTCAATGTGAACATCATTTTTCAACACTTCTTCCAAAACAAAGTTGAAATGGGAACTTTTTGTGCAATAGCAATAATGATAATCGCCTTGATAGTCGGCTTTGGCCATGGCCACATTAAACCAACGTTTGGCTTTTTGAATATTTTGTGAAATTTTCGGTAAATAAGTGATTTTTAATGGAGTACCATATTGTTTGATGATGTCCATTAAATCAATATTATTGA
>JAEEGG010005533.1_pt1 | contig 29908 bp, 23 predicted proteins | sample 9134161 | NCBI WGS metagenome assembly JAEEGG01 (sample SAMN16246543, study PRJNA631951) | gut metagenome | biome: gut microbiome; feature: rumen; material: CR-attached | host: Bos | place: Iran: Karaj | collected 2018-10
TCCGTCTGTTCCAAAGAAACAACCCGCGGGTTGTTTCGAAGGGATTCGTGCAGCTGATCGGTTCCGACATCCACGGCGTATACCTTTGCCGCGCCCTCTTTAAGCATGCAGTCGGTAAAGCCGCCGGTCGAAGCGCCTGCGTCCACGCAGATAAGTCCTTCAAGCCGTATTCCGAACTCACGAACTGCCTTTTCAAGCTTCAGCCCTCCGCGGCTAACGTAAGGCATATCCTCTCCGCCGAGTTCGACGACGTCGCTTTCGTCAACCGGGGCGCCCGGCTTATTCACCGGCTTTCCGTTCACCTTAACATCTCCGTTAAGGATCCGGTCCTTCGCCTTTTCCCTCGACGAAACGAGTCCGCTTACTGTCAAATATACATCCAGTCGCTGCTTCATGACTTATGCCGTTCCCGGAACTGTTCGATGCGCCGGATCATCTCCTCGCACGAAAGGCCGAATTTCTTTCTGAGCTCCCGGTCGTTTCCGTGCGGGATGAACACGTCATCCAAAGCTCCGATCATCACTTTAACGGGCAGTTCTTCCTCCATGACAAATGAGGAAACATGCTCACCGAATCCGCCTGTCTTAGCGCCTTCCTCCATCGTCAGAAGAAGCTTATGGCTTTCTGAAATGCGGCGGATCAGCTCACGGTCAAAGGGCTTTGCAAACCGCGCATTGATCACGGTTATCGTAAGACCTTTCTTACGAAAATGCTCCGCAATCTCCATGGCTTCCGAGGCTAACGTTCCGAAGAACATGACGGCAATTTCACTGCCTTCCTGAAGGACTTCCGCTTTGCCGTATTCGATTTCCGCACATCCGTGAAGAAGCTCTGCATCCTTTCTGCCTCTCGGGTAGCGAACCGCCGCGGGGTGCGGCAGCGAGACCGCAAAGGCAAGCATCTTACGAAGCTCCGCGCCGTTTCTCGGCGCCATAAGCGTCATATTCGGCATATGGCTCAGATAAGCGATGTCGAAGACGCCCTGATGCGTTTCGCCGTCCGCGCCGACAATTCCGGCCCGGTCCAAAGCAAGCGTTACCGGACGGTCATTCAGGCAGATATCCTCCATGATCTCGTCATAGGCGCGCTGTAAAAACGTAGAATAAACGGCAAGCACCGGGTGCATTCCGTCCAGGGAAAGTCCCGCGGCAAAGGAGGCCGCATGCCCTTCCGCTATTCCGACATCAAAGAACCGGTTCGGGAAAAGGTTCTGAAACAGGTCAAGTCCCGTGCCGTCGGACATGGCCGCCGTAACGGCAAGCACTGACGGATCCTTCTGCGCAATCTTTACAATCTCGTCGCGGAAGATATCGGTATAATTCTCTTTGCGAACGTTCATAAAAGGACGGCCGTTTCCGGGGTCGAACGGGGGAATTCCGTGGAACCGGCTCGGCTCCTGCTCGGCGAAGCGGTATCCTTTTCCTTTGTGCGTGATCGCATGAATGATGACGGAGCCGTCAATCTTCTCGGCGGCCTGCAGGGCACGCTCGATTTCGGCTATGTTATGCCCGTCAACGGGGCCGTAATACGTGAGCCCCATCTCCGTGAAGAACTCGCCCGGAACAACAATCGAACGAACGGCAGCCTTCATCTTCTGAAGCTTCTTCGCGAGCTTTGCGCCTACTGCGGTACGGTTCAGTGCCTGCTCGACATTTCCCTTAAAGTCGATGTATTTCGCGCTCATGCGGACGGTTCTTAAGTAATTGGCCATTCCTCCGACATTCGGAGAAATCGACATCGCATTATCATTCAAAATGATAATCAGATTGGTCTTGAACCTTCCCGCATTGTTCAACGCCTCATAGGCGGGTCCGCCGGAAAGTGAGCCGTCTCCGATGACGGCGACAATCCGGGTATCCTCCCCTTTCAAATCCCGTGCCATCGCAAGCCCCGAAGCAATGCTTACGGACGTCGAGCTGTGTCCGGAATCGATTACGTCGCAGTTGCTTTCCTTCCGCTTCGGAAAGCCGCTGATGCCGCCTTCGGTTCTAAGGCTCAGCAGTTCTTCTTTCCGTCCGGTCAGAATCTTATGCGTATAACACTGGTGCCCGACATCGAATATGAGTTTATCCTCCGGAAAATGCAAAAAGCGGTGTAACGCTACAGTCAGCTCCACGGTACCCAGGTTGCTCGCAAGATGCCCGCCGTTTTTGCTGACTGCACGAATGATATGGCGGCGGATTTCCTTGCAAAGACGGGGCAGCTGCTCTTCCGGTATGCTCTGAATGTCATTGGGCTTGTTTATTCTGTCAAGTAAAGTGCTCATGGAATCTTAAGCAAACATAACTCCTATTTTGTTCTGTGTACCAGGGACAGCAAAAGTTCCCTGAGGAATCCGTCCTCTTCCGTGCCGGTCGAGGTTTCGGACAGCCTCTTAAGCGCTCTGTCGGTAAGAAGCTCCACGGTCCGTCCGGATTCTTCTATTCCGAACAGCGAAACATAAGTGGTCTTCTTATTCTTTTCATCACTGAATACGGCTTTTCCGAGTTCCTCAACGGTGCTGGTCACATCGAGAATATCGTCCTGAATCTGGAAAGCAAGTCCGACATCCGCAGCTACCTGCTCCATGGTCTGAACCGTATCCTCATCGGCGCCTGCAAGAATCGCGCCGACCATCATCGAAGCTTCAAGGAGGGCTCCTGTCTTCAGCCGGTAGATGAATAAAAGCTCTTCTTCGGAAAAGTTCTTTCCGGTTCCGATTACATCAACCGTCTGTCCGCCGACCATTCCGTAAGCGCCGGCCTTGCCGGTTAGTACCTTCATCGCACGAAATACGCAGTCCCTCTCGACCGTTCCGACAGGCTTAACCCGAAGGGCCGTTTCGTAGGCAAGATTCAAAAGTCCGTCGCCTGCCAGTATTCCGACCGCATGTCCGTATGCCGCATGGGTGGTCAGCTTTCCTCTTCGGTACATATCATTGTCCATGGCAGGCAGATCGTCATGTACAAGCGAATAGGAATGAATCATTTCCATCGCTGCCATGAACGGATGCAGCAGATCGGCTTCCCGCTCTCTGCTTCCGCCGAGATAGCGGTAAGTTTCCTGCATCAGCATGGGGCGAAGACGCTTTCCTCCGGCCAGAACACTGTAATTCATGGCCTCAAAGAGAATTCTCTGGCGTCCTTCCTCTTCCGGCAGAAAGCCACTTACGACCTCTGTTACCTGCCCGGTTTTCTCTTTCAGTTTCTCCGAAAATGCCGGATCACTCATCTGTATTTCCGCCTTCCTCGATAATCTGCAGCTGTTTCTCCACAGAGTCTATCATCTCGCTGCATTTCTGAAGCTCCTCCATTCCTTCGCGGTAAAGCTTAAAGGATTCCTGGAGCGTCAGTTCCATCGTTTCCATCCTGCGAAGGATGTCTTCTGTTTTCTGCATGCGTTCTTCTAAAGAAATATCCTTATTCCCGTCCATATGGATTCACCTCTTTCACTTCCGAAATCAGTTCCCCGTCACCGAGGATGACACGAATCCGATCATTCGGTTTCTTCTTTGTAACCGAAGTGATCGGGGTACCGTCTTCCTCTGCAACGAATCCGTAACCTCTTCCGAGCTTTTTAAGCGGCGAAACGCTTTCAAGCGCTGCCGCGTCAAGCGTCAGCCGGTGTTTGATCTGCTGCATCACGCCGGCCATGGAAGCTTTCAAATCCTTCCTTAGTTGCAAAGCCTTTTCGCGCCGCCTCTGTATTCTCTGGTCCGGCTTCTCCGAAGCCAGAAGGCGCAGCATGTACTGCACTTTTTCACGCTTCTTCTCAATCGCGTCCGTCATGGCCCATGTAAGCCTTGAGTGACAGTCCGCGAACCAGGCCTCGGTTTCCTCGGCAAGCCTTACCGACATCTCCGCCGCTGCCGACGGCGTCGGTGCGCGAAGATCCGCAACATAATCGATAATCGTCGTGTCGGTTTCATGTCCGACGCAGGATATGATCGGAATCGGGCATTCGTAAACCGCGCGTGCCACATTTTCCTCGTTAAAGGCCCATAAATCCTCGATCGAACCGCCGCCGCGCCCGACAATGATGACATCGACATCCTCGCGCATCAAAAGCTTAAGGCTTCGGATCACGCTTTCGCCTGCGCCTTCTCCCTGAACCGTCGCCGGTGCGAGAACCGGCTGGACGTAAGGGTTTCTCCGGTGCAGGATGCTTAAGATGTCCTGCAACGCGGCACCCGTTCTCGAGGTAACGATTCCGATCTTCTTCGGATAAGGCGGAATCTGCTTTTTGTGTGCTGCGTCAAACAGCCCTTCCGCCGCGAGTTTCTTCTTCAGCTGCTCATATCGCTCATAGAGCTCTCCGAGCCCCGAAAGAACAATCCGGTCAGCATACATCTGGTAGCTGCCGTCCCGCTCGTAAACGGAGACCCTGCCGAGCACCTGGACCTTATCTCCCTCCTTCATCGGGAAGGAAAGTCCCTTCACTCTTGCGGAAGCAAACATGACGCACTTCAACTGTCCCCCGCTGTCCTTTAATGTAAAATACAAATGCCCGGAGGAATGGTATTTGCAGTTCGAGACCTCTCCCTCCACAATCAGTCTCGCGAGGGTTTCGTCTCTTGTGAACAGATTTTTCAGATAAAGCGTAAGCTGTGTAACGCTAAATATCGGATTCATGATTCTTCCGAATAACCTTTCCGAGAATGCCGTTTACAAAGCCCGATGCCTCTGCGCCGCCGTACTTTTTAGCCAGTTCCACGGCTTCGTTCGCGGCGACCTTTTCGGGAATATCCTCATCGAACAGGATCTCATATACGGCCTGTCTTAAGATATTGATTTCCGCGCGTCCCATACGGCTTAAATCCCAGCCGACAGCCAGCCCGGAAAGCAGGGAATCGATTGTTCCTTCCTGCTCCTTTACGGCCCGGTAACGTGTTAAGATGCTGTCCCGGATTTCGTCGGAATAGTCCTGCATGTCGAAATAATTCGAGAGTGCCTCATCCGTTTCCGAAACTTCGTAAAAACCCGAGATGAACAAAGCGACAAATACCTGTTCACGCCTTGCGGACCGGCTCATCTTCGTCACCTGAATCGTGTCTTTTTCTTCCATCACGATTGTTAACTCCTTACTTCATGAAAAAGGAAAATGGGAAGCTCCGGCGTAGTCCGTTCCTTCCCATGCAGTTCCGTTCTATTACGCCTTTTCAATGTCCACGCCGACGATATGCACGTTCACGCGAGCAACCGTAAGCCCTGTCATTCCTTCAATCGCCGTTCTGACTCTCTCCTGAACGGACTTGGAAACCTTCGGGATGCTGTAACCGTATCGAACAACCAGCGACAGCTCTGCGTTAACGACACCGTCCTGAACGCCGATTTTGGCTCCCTTTGAAAAATTCTTAATGCCGATCTTGCCGATTCTTTCCTTCGTGACTTTGCCCGACATGTAAGCCACTCCTTCAGCCTCGGTTGCAGCCAAAGCGGCAACGGAAGCGATGACATCATTGGCAATCTGAACATGTCCGTCCATTCCCTCCGGATTCAGCTTTACGCCGTATACCGGTTCGTTCTCTTTGCTCATCTATTAAGACCTCCTTCTTTACGGATGGCATTTTACTCCAATATGCGTATATTATACCAAATATTATGAAAAATAGCAAGGCGGAATGCATAAAGAAATGCCGCATTGCATATTGCAATACGGCATTTTCGGGTTGTCGTCTTTAATTCTTTTTCTCGGCGGAAATAATCCTGTACTCTCCGCTTGCAGGGTCCCGTTCAAGAATCAGCAAAATCGCGCCGGACGGGATTACCGCAGGTTCACCGGAGATCTCGAGAAGCTCACAGTCTTTATAATCCTCTGCTTTCTTCTCTGACAGAATATCCGGTTCGCACGGAATCAGAATCGCGTGAATCGTTCCGTTCTCCCGACTGGTTTCATACAGAATATACGAGGCCGGCTCGTTAAGATCCTTTATGTAATCTTCCACCGGCTCAAACCAGGAATCCGACAGGCTCTCAAAGTTCGCGCTCTCCGACTGCGGAAGCTCGGATACTACCGAGCCGTCCCGAATCATGTAAAACCGGTTTTCTCCCTTAGGAGCGGAATCATTCTTGTTCGGCGTGGCATCGCTTTCGATATTCTGCGGGGAAGTAGCAACCGAAGGGGTCTTCACTTCCTCATTTACGGCAGAAACTGCATCCTCTTTTGCAGAACTGTCGGCCTCTTTCTTATCGCCGGAGAAGATTGTGCCCATGACATGAACAGCTACAATCAGAACAAGGCAGGCACATGCTCCGAGTGCCAGACGCCTTATCAGAAGCAAATTGAAGAAAGGTTTTCTGTTTGCTTCGGGAGCATTTTCGGGCACGCTTTTCAAAGCCCCGGAAAGGATTCTTTCCCTGGCTTCGTCGGAAAGCTTCTGCTCGCTCATGGCCTGTTTTAATAAATCTTCAGCCTTCATGTTCTTTCTCCCTGTATCGTTCGGAAAGCATCTCCCGTCCGCGTTTCAGCCGCATTTTTACGGCTGAAACCGATTTCTTCAAAACTGTCGCAATCTCTTCAACACTGTACTCCTCGACATAAAACAGCAACAGAACTGCTTTGTATTTGTCGGGAAGCGTATATAAAACATCCAGAATGCCGTAATCCGCATCCCTGCCGACACTGACTTTGGCCTGCTCGGAAAGGATTCTGTCACGGTTCTTTTGTTTCCTTATGAACATCAGACTGTTGTTTCTGACGACCTTCACAAGCCACTGCTTTTCATGGGCTTCGTCCGGAAAATCAGGAGCTTCGGTCATATATGTCACGAGCGTATCCTGAACCATGTCCTCCGCATCGGACGAATTTCCGACGACGGAAAGGCTCATGCGATACAGCAGGTCGCCGTATGCGTCAAGTATACGGCGGATATGCTCTTCCTGTTGTTTCCGGCCAAGGTTCATGAAACGTCTCCCTTAATCCATCCGCGCCCGGGGCACGGAATTATAGTGTAAAGAACTGTTTCAGTATACCCCAAGCCGAAGATTCCGTCAACCTTCGGAGACCTTCATTCCGGCCTCCGAAAGCCGACAATCATATGGCTCATTGTCCCCTCATGCAAACTGCTTAACCTTCGTAAACGCCTGCGAAAAGCGTAACACCGCTTTCGGCATCTACGATTTCATATACGAACGGGCGGTTAAGAATAACGCTCTTAATGACCTTTTCAGGGCAATAGCTTTCCGTTGCCACCGCAATGGCCGTCACCGCAGCCGCCTCGGTTCCGTGCTCGTCAACCTTGATGTAGGTCTTCTGAAGCACCGTGCTCACAAAAACCTGCATATCCGTCATGGTGGAGAAATCGGCCTGTCCGTCAATGAAAGCCTTCTTAATTCCCATCGCGTTAAGCGTATCGTTAAGAGGCAGCGTGGTCTCCGATTCGAATTTCGGCATCGACAGGTAAATCTCGTCGGCGTTCACGTAAGGAACCGTGCCGTCCTTCGTAAGCTTTGTCAGAATGTCGCTTACGGTCTTTCCTTCCTTCGGCAGGTAAGCGCGGAGATAATAACCGTCCTTGTAATCCTTCTCAACGCCTTCCATGTCGTCGTCCTCAAAGTAACGCTCGGCATCGCCGTGCATCATTTCAACGGTCTTTTTGCTTCCGTCGGCTTTGACAAAAGAACCGTTCTTTTCGGTGCAGTCCTCTTCGAACTGGTTCTTCCATTTGCCGTCAAATGTCATGGCATTCAGAAGTACCATCACGAGGTTTTCGGGCATTTGATCAAAGATTTTGGCAATCCGGCCCTTTGTCTTCTCATTGACCCAGTCATTAAGATCCTTAAGGGTCTGCGGATTACTGAACTGCGCCTTCTTAACCGCGGAACGGTAATATCTTCCGCAGACGGAAAGAAAAGCATCCTTTACGTTAAAGCCTTCCATGTCATTGATCCAGATGGAGTTCGCAATCCTTACAACGTCCGCTCTCTCGGAACGAAGCGTGATGTAAAGGATCGCCTTGGCGACTTCGTTCACGTCGCAGCCGAAAGCCGCTTCCAGTTCCTTAAGCGTTTCGCCGGAGGCACCGTTTGCCAGCATGCCGAGGGCAGCGTACAGGGAAAGCGGCGAAACCATCATGGTCTCTCCCTTATAGCAGTCCGCAAGAAGCTTCGCGGAGAAGTTCGCGTATCCCTTTTTGAACCCGTCTGCCTTTTGGTAGCTTTCTTCAATCTCCTTCGGGTCGGGTGCTTCCTCCGAGGAAGTCTTCGTCAGTTCCTCGGTTTTCGATTGGGAGCCGGTGGGCGCAGGATCGTTCTTATCCGGCTCCTTCTTATTGTCGCCGCATGCCGCAAGCATGCATACCATGGCAAATGTGAGTACAATTGCTGTCAGTTTCTTAAACATTTTAATTCCCCCTTATTCATAAGTTCCGATGAAAAGCGGAACGCCGTTGTTCGAGTCAACAATCGCATACAGGAACGGACGGTCAAGCGTTACGGTGTGATTGATCGGCTGAGGTGCCGCAGCGTAACACTTCATTTCGATTGCCGTTGCCGCAGCCGCCTTCGTTCCCTCTTCGTCGATATCAAGGAAGGTCTTATGAACGACTTTCGAAATCATCACCGGATTGACCTTCATCATTCTTCTGAAATCGGCCTGCGTGCCGAAAGCTGTTTTCATGCCGAGGTTATAAAGCGAAGGAATCAGATCCATTGCATCGCTTTCAAAGTGAATCTTCGGCATATAAAGAATTGCTTTGCCGTCGTAGGTGCCCGGAGTAACAAGTTGTTCTGCGGTAAGGCTTTCCGCAAGCTCTGCAACCGTAACGCCCTCATTCGGCAGATAAGCACGGAAGACATATCCGTTTTCGTAGCATTTTTCAATGCAGATATAATTTTCGCCTTCATAGTAAAGCTCGGCGGTGCCGCTCATCATATTGACCTTCGTTACGGTACCGTTCTCCTTATGGAAATCCGCTTCCTTTGTGCCGTTTTCTTCAAAAGGATCTGACCATTTGCCGTCAAAAGTCAGGCAGTTGATCAAAACCATGGCAGACATCGGATCCAGCCCGTCAATCAGCTCGTGAATGCGGTTTAAGGTCTTCTGCTCCACCCATTTGTTTACGTCTCCCACCGTCTTCTGATCCGCAAAATCAGCGGAGAAAACAGAGGCGCGGTAGTAACCCAAAACGGACTTCAGGAATTCGTTCTGAACATCATCCTGGAACTCCTTGTTAAGCCATACGGAATTGGCCACGGAAACCTCTTTGCCTTCATTATAACGGTCAGCAAGACTTAACATGTAAGCGTTCAGCTCCTGCTCCGGAAGACCGAGCAGCGAAAGCATTTCGGAAAGTGTCTGCCCGTCCGCGCCGTTTGCCACCATTGAAAGAGCCGCATATACGGAATACGGGGAAACGAAGGAGTATCCGCTCTTTTTGCACTCCTTGAATAGTCCCGCCGCAAACGCGGCATAAGCCTTTTGAAAAGCCTCATCCGGGTCCTTTTTGTCGCTTGTCCCGGATGCCATGCCTTCGGTCAGCTCAGCGGTTTTCACCTTTTTGATCTTTTCTTTTTCGTCATCCACGGCGGAACCGCAGGCACATAATGATGCGGCAATAACCACCGTCAAAAGAATCGCAATTATCTTTCTCATCTTTTTCTCCCTTCAAACAACCGTTCTTCGGAATCGGTTCTATGGCTTAAATGCTTAAGGGGAACCCTTCGGTCACAAAAAAACAAGGCTTCCTCACAAAAAGTAAGGAAGCCTTGAAACCGACTTGTAAAACCGTATTAAACTCTCTTCATGTACTCGCCGGTACGGGTATCGATCTGGATCGTCTCGCCTTCGTTTACGAAAAGCGGAACCATAACGGTAGCACCGGTCTCAACCGTAGCGGGCTTGGAAGCGCCGGTAGCGGTATCACCCTTGAAGCCGGGCTCGGTAGCGGTAATCTGAAGCTCTACGAAAAGCGGAGGCTCGATGGAGAAAATCTGACCCTGATGGGACAGCGTCTTAACCATTTCGTTCTCCTTCACGAACTTCATTGCGTCGCCGCACTGATCCTCGGTCAGGGAAATCTGATCGAACGTCTCAACGTTCATGAAGTTGTACATATCGCCGTCCTTGTAAAGATACTGCATGTCAGCTCTCTCGATGTGAGCCGGCGGATACTTATCGGTAGGACGGAAGGTCTGCTCAACAACACCGCCGTTCTTAATATCCTTCATCTTGGTCCGAACAAAAGCAGCGCCCTTACCGGGTTTAACGTGCTGGAATTCGATAACCTGCAATACTTTTCCGTCAATCTCAAGCGTAAGGCCGTTTCTGAAATCACCTGCTGAAATCATATTGGAATCCTCCTTGTTATTTGTACATAAGCCTTATAATTTCATTCTTCTTGCGTTGAAAAATGACACCGCTACATAGTTTATCGTAAGTTGTTCCATTTTTCAACCATTTTTTACAGTTCGATTAATTTTTTCTCGGAATGTGCAAGATTCTCATAGCCGTCCTCGGTTAGAACAACCATGTCCTCAATCCGCACGCCGCCGAAATCCTGCACGTAGATGCCGGGTTCCACGGTCATGATCATGCCTGCCTGCAAGACTCTCTCCTCCCGCATGTTGCAGTTCGGATCCTCGTGAATCTGCAGCCCGACGCTGTGTCCGAGACCGTGTCCGAAGCAGTCACCGTAGCCGGCTTCCGTGATGATGTCACGCGCGACGGCATCGATTTCACGGCCCTTCTTTCCGGGCTTTAACGCCTTAAGCGCCTCGGTCTGGGCCTTAAGAACCGTTTCGTAGATCTCTTTCTGCTTATCGGAGGCCTTGCCGAGCACGACCGTTCTTGTCATATCAGAGCAATAACCCTTATAGACGCAGCCGAAATCCATCGTAACGAAATCGCCGTTTTGAATCTTCCGTTCCGAAGGAATCGCATGCGGCATTGAGGAATTCACGCCCGATGCGACAATCGCAGGGAAGGATTCCCCGGATGCCCCGTGCATCTTCATGGAAAATGCAAGCCTTGCCGCAATCTCGAGCTCCGTCACGCCGGGCTTCAAATACGGCAGGATTTCGGAAAATGCCATGTCACCGATATGTTCCGCCGTTCTTAAAAGCTCGATCTCCTCCTTCGTCTTGATGAAACGAAGCGTGGCGAGAACATTGTCGCACGGAACAAGCTCGGCTTTCACATTTTCCCGATAAGATTCATATTCACGGTAGGTCATCACATGCTTTTCAAAAGCAAGCTTTTTAACGGAATTCTTCATGCAAAGCTCGCCGATCAGGCGTTCATAGCCCTGCCGTCCGATGTCAATGACACGAAAGCCCTTCGCTTCATCAAGAGCCTGATACAGGAAACGGAAATCCGTCAGAAGACAACACTCCTTTTCGGATAAAAACAGCACGCCCGTATCGTTGGTATAGCCGGAAAGATACCGGATATTGGCCGGATCGGAAACCAGAACGCCGTCCGCTCCGCAGTCCTTAATCAGCCGAAGTGCTTTCGCAATCTTTTCTGTCATAGTTTACTCTTCTCCCCAAATCTCAATTAATCTGTCCATGGCGGCCACATAGCCGTCCATTCCCATGCGCATGATCATGGTCTCGCAGGCCGGCGCCGTCACGCTTGTGCGGCGGAATGCCTCGCGGTTATAGATGTCTGTAAGATGTACCTCAATCTTCGGAGCGGGAACATCCAACAGGCAGTCATAGAGGGCGTAACTGTAATGGGTCAGCGCCCCGGGATTGATGATGACGCCGTCGACGCCTTCCTCGGCAGCCTTCTGCAGCCGGTCGATCAAAGCGCCTTCGTAGTTACTCTGGAAACAGTCGACCGAGATGCCGCGCTCCGCCGCTTCACGCTCGACCAGATTGACCAGGTCTTCATATGTATCATACCCGTATACAAGAGGATTTCTCCTCCCGAGAAAGTTTAAGTTCGGTCCGTTAATGACCAGAATTTTGCGCCCCATAATGAAATACCCTCCTGTCTTTTTTATTTTGCGGCAAATCAGAGACAGCGCTCTGCTTCGCCGACAATTTCGTCCGTGCTGAGTCCGTCGGTCATGATCACCCTGTGGGCAATCATGCGGTAGATGAACATTCTCTCCGTCACCATTCTGGCAAGCTGCTTTTCATCGGCCGGAAGCAGTTCCCGATACGGCTCGTCCTTAATTCGTTCCGCCGCGTTCTCAGGCTCGATTCCGAGACAAATGACATAGCCGAGCTTTCTAAGCCTCTTCTGGTTCTTCCGTGCAAGAGGCATTCCTCCGCCTGTCGAGATGACGTTCTGCTTCCCCTTAAACACAAGTTCCTTCAATACGATTGTTTCGAGGTCCCGGAAATACTCTTCTCCTTTGCTTCGGACGATTTCCGGTATCGTCATTCCGAGCCGTTCCTCAATCAGGCGGTCCGTATCGATGAATTCGTATCCGAATTTCTCCGCGAGCTTCTTTCCGACAGCTTCCTTGCCGCTTCCCATGAAACCGATCAGGACGATGTTCATGTTTTTCAGCTTTCTGAGACGGTTTTTGCGGTAGAAGAACAAAACGGCCTTTTCAAGCGGGCGCTTCAGAACAATCTGAATCTCCTCGCGTTTGTTGATCGGCTTGACAAGGAAGGACCGGATGCCGGTCCGGTTGGCGCCGTATACATCGGTGAACAACTGGTCTCCGATGAAAAGCGTATTCTTTTTCGTGGTTCCCATCACGAGCATGGCCCGCCGGTAATTCTTTCGCGACGGCTTGTGCGCATTGAAAATGTAATGCAGCTTCACACCCTTTATGGAAACGCCGCGGTAGAATCTTCGAACGCGCGGAGCCTGGTTATTCGAAAGCAGACAGATTCGAAAACCGATCTTATTGAGTCTTCTAAACAGTGCAATTACCTGCTCGTTGGCGTCGTTGCCGTGCTCAACAAGCGTGTTGTCAATGTCATAGATCAGACCGCGGTAACCCTGTCTGTACAGTTCTTCATAATCGATATCGTAACTGGATTCCGCCATTTCGGCCGGATAAAACCTGGAGAACATTCAACTACCTTTTCTTAACGCCGAAGCGGGATGATACAACAATGAGTGGCACGGCGATGCCATGCCACCCATGAAACGAACTTATTCGTCCTCGTCCTTAACCTTATCGGACTCTTCGATTACCTTAGCCTGAACGTCAGCCGTAGCAGGCTCGTATCTGGCAAATTCATACGAATAATCACCGATACCGCCGGTCATAGAACGCAGATCCGTGGAATAACCGAACAGTTCTGCCTGCGGAATGTCGGCAACGATTTCCTGCTTGCCGTTGGCAAGAGGATTCATGCCGAGCACGCGGCCGCGGCGTTTGCTGAGGTCACCCATGATATCGCCGGTGAACTTATCCGGAACAACAACCTTCAAAGTGGAAATCGGCTCGAGAATGATGGGCATGGCATCCATGATGCCGAGCTTGAAAGCTTTCTTGGCAGCAAGCTTGAATGCCATTTCGTTGGAGTCTACCGGATGGTAGGAACCGTCAATCAGCGTTGCTTTGATACCGACTACCGGATAACCGGCAAGAGGACCTGCAAGAACGCTTTCCTGGATACCTTTTTCAATGGCGGGGAAGAAGTTCTTCGGAACGGAACCACCGAAAATCTTCTCTTCGAATACGTAAGGCGTATCGAGATCGCCGGACGGCTCGAAAATCATAATGACATCACCGAACTGGCCTGCGCCGCCGGACTGCTTCTTATGACGTCCCTGAACCTGTACCTGCTTCTTAATCGTCTCACGGTAAGCAATCTTCGGCTTGCTGATGATGACTTCTGCCTTATAACGGTTCAGAATCTTGCTGACCGTAACATCAAGCTGCTGATCGCCGATGCCGTAAAGGAGTGCCTGACGGTTCTCCTTATCGTTAACGATGGCAAGCGTCTTATCCTCTTCCATGATCTTCGAAAGAGCCTGGGAAATCTTATCGTCATCGCCCTTGTTCTTGGCTTCGTAACGAACATACGTATACGGAACGGAAACCTTAATCGGATCGTAAATGATCGGATTGGCCTTCGTGGAAAGCGTATCACCGGTCTGTGTATCGGAAAGCTTGCCGATGGCACCGATATCGCCGGCGTACAGCTCCTTCACCTCAATCTGCTCCTTACCGCGAAGCACATAGAGACGGGAAAGCTTTTCTTCGGTTTCCTTGTTGGCGTTATAGATCACGGAATCGCTCTTCAAAACGCCCGAGCAAACCTTAATCAGAGAGAATTTACCGATGAACGGATCGGCAATCGTCTTCCAAACGCGTGCGGAGAAATCCTTATTCGCATCGTAATCGGCGAAGAAGGTCGTGCCGGTCTTCTGGCTCATACCGGTCACAACGCCCTTGTTCGGTGACGGGAAATACTTATCAATGGCCTGCAGGAGGGCAAACGTACCTCTCGCCTGCACACCGGAACCGCAGAGAACCGGAACCATATCGCCGGCGCCGACGCTTGTACGGATGGCATTTTCGATTTCCACCATCGTAAACTCTTCGCCTTCGAAATACTTTTCCATCAGCTCTTCACTGGACTCTGCAATGGATTCCATCAAAGCGGCGCGGTAGTTCTCGGAGTACTCTTTGCAGTATTCCGGAATATCGCCGTCCACATATTCGCCGAGATTGTTGCTGAAGCGGCGGCCCGCATTCTTAACAACATTGACAAATCCGACGAACTTTTCATTTTCACGGATCGGGGTATGGAAAGGAGCAATCCGGTTTCCGTAGCGCTCCTTCAAATCCTCAACAACGTTACGGTAACTTGCGTTATCGTCATCCATATCGGTAACAAAGAACATGCGGGGCAGCTTAAAGCGCTCGCAGATGTCCCATGCCTTCTGCGTTCCGACTTCGACACCGGCCTTGGCGGAAACAACGATTACGGCTGCATCGGCTGCGCTGACAGCTTCTTCCACTTCCCCAACGAAATCGAAATAACCGGGCGTGTCGATAAAATTGATTTTCGTCTCCTCCCAGAGAATCGGAACAACCGTCGCGCTGATGGAGAACAGTCTCTTCTGCTCTTCCTTGTCATAGTCGCTGATGGTATTGCCTTCCTCCACGCGTCCCATTCTCTTAGTAACACCGGTGGTATAAGCCATGGCTTCCAACAGTGTTGTCTTTCCGCAGCTGCCGTGTCCCAAAATGGCAACGTTGCGGATTTTTTCGTACTTATAGGTCTGCATAACGGTAAACCTCCAAAAGGGATTTGTAAAACACAAGGACATTTTACCAATTTTTCTTTAATCTTTCAATTGTTTTTGTGAATATTTCCGAAAAATTCGGCATTTTCTTCGATCCTTTCGATCTCTTCCCTCCCGAGAATCTCCTTCTCCTTCTTCGCAAGCGCTTCCCGAAGCCCTTTCACGGCGTCAAACGGCATGAACTGCTTGGCGCGGTCCTGCGGACTCATCTTCGGCCGGTTCTTATTTGCCACGTTTATGCCCTCCGATCTGCTCGTTCCGCTCGCGTGCCGTCGCGCCTTCGGAAAGGTCGCGTCCCTTTAATACGGCATTGCTGCCGAACCGTTCCTTGATGGACAGAACGGTCTCCATCAGTTTCTTTTCGCGTTCGCGCTCCGCGCCGCTTCCCTGCGTATCGAAGAAGCTTAACTGGCGGATGCCCGTGTCCTTTACCACGTTGTTGCAGGAAACGCCGAGCCTGCGAACCGGCAGGTCGTGGTCCATGACCGCATCGAATACCTCCATGACCGCACGAATCCACTCGGTGTCGCTGTTGCTCTCCTCGGGGAGCGAGGCCGTTCCGCCCGAATACGGCACGTCAAGGCTGTTCGAATAGCCTGCGTAAAATGAGACCGAACGTGTCATGACACCCTTTTTCACCATCTCAAGGCACATGGCTTCGACCATTTCCTTCATGACGATTCGGGCCTCCTCGAATTTGTAATCCCGCATCAGCACCTGACCGGAGCTTAAGCCGCTCGATTTCGGCCGAAACTGCTTAATGTCCCGTATGGTCGTGCTTTCCCGCCCCCAGGCATGGTCAATCAGAAGCTCCGCGTCCACACCGAACAGCTTATATAACATGTCCTCGTCCGCATGGGCGATGTCGCGCATCGTGTAAATCCCGCGGTCCGCAAGACGTTTCGCGATGCCGGAGCCGATGCGCCAGAAATCCGTCAGCGGCTTATGGTCCCAAAGCGTCCTTTTGTAACTTTCCTCGTTCAGTTCCCCGATGAAATCGGCGGCATGCTTGGCCGTGATGTCAAGGGCAATCTTGCAGAGATACAGATTTGTTCCGATGCCGGCCGTAGCGCGGATTCCGAGCTTTTGCTGAATCTCCTCCATAAACATGAGCGCAAGTTCCCTTGCGCTCTTTTGGTAGGGCTTCCGATAGCCCGTCACATCAATAAAACATTCGTCGACGGAATAGACATGAATATCCTCCGGCGAAACATGACTCAGATAAATCCCATAGATTTCCGCCGCATAATCGATATATTTCTGCATTCTCGGCTCGGCCATGATGTAATCGATGCCCTTCGGAATCTCAAACACACGGCAGCGGTTCTTTACGCCGAGTGCCTTCATGGACGGGGATACGGCAAGACAAATGGTCTTGTCCGACCGCTCCGGATCCGCGACCACCAGATTGGTGGTCATCGGATCGAGGTGGCGTTCCGCACATTCCACGGAAGCATAAAACGATTTTAAATCAATGCATAAATAAGCGGCTTCTTCGTTCATATCCTATAAATCAAGTCCGAGGTTCTTCCACATAACCTCAAAGCTGGCGGGGCCGATGTTCAAAACGGCGGTCTTCGCTTCAACAGGCGTATAGCCCTTGTTTTCAAGTGCTTCGAGAGTGTCTAACATCAGGTATCTGCCGATCGTATAAGGGAAGAATACAAACGGGTCCGCGATGATTTCATCGATGAAGGTTTCGGCATATTCCTGATAACCGTATGGCTTGTAGAACTCTGCCAGATCTTCCGCGGTCCAACCCTTATAATGCACGCCGAACGATGCCAGGGCAGCCAGATCCATCGACAGATTGTAGTTTACGGCATAAACGAATGCGAAATCCGGATCGTCTATGATGTAGTTGTATGCATTCTGTCCTGCCACAACAGCCCAGCCTTCCATATAACCCGTATAGGAAAGAAGCTTGTTGATCGCATGATGTCCCTCACATCTCGAGAAGAACTCATCCTGGTACAGGTGCCCCGGATAACCCTCGTGTGCAAGCGTACTGAAAAATTCCACGGGATCGTCCACGTTGTCGGGATTGAAACGGATGACCTTACGGTCTTCGTTGTCTACCTGAGGCGTCAGGAAATATGCCAGAACGCCGGGAACACGAAGTGCTTCAGGCAAATCCGAAACCTTGTATTCGGTGTCGCGGATGATCGGATAATCCTTCTTGATGTATTCCTTCAGGGAATCCAGCATTTTATTTGCATCGGTTTCCTTGTAGCCTTCATATACGGGATTCATCAGAATGCTCGGATTCTTCCAGAACAGAGCAACCAGTTCCTCGTATTCCGCATCGAATTTCTTCTTCAGGTATTCGAAAGCCTCATCGGCCGTCATATCCGTTCCGAGGCCTGCCTGCATAAAGTATTCGAAATATTCCTTGCCGCCCTTTACCGAGGAAAGACCGAACGGCTTTTCGGAGCAGTAAGCATAAAAGCTGTTGAGTTTAGCCGCCATGTCATTCAATGTGGGAAATACGACCGTATTGAGCTTTTCGCTGTAACGGCGGATATATTCTGCCTCTTCTTCCGCGGGAAGACCGAGTTCCTTCAGGTTCGCGGCAAAGGCAGCCTCAAGCGGATTGTCCGTCTTAGCGGTGATGCCCTGAATGTTTTTGATGGTATTTTCCACCATGTGTTTGCTCAGATAACAGCCTTCCGAGCCGTAACGGGATTCCGCCACCGCAAGGACTTCTTTCAGGAACGCAGGAAGTGTGTCCATCGTTTCCAGGAAATCCTCCACATCCTGCTTCTCGATGAATGCATACTCGGTAATCGTCGTGGAAAGATTGTCGATGATGTTGCCGTGGTTGCTGAACAGACCGCAGTACAGATGTGAATTGACGCTGTCTCCCTGAAGGCCGAGCTGAATCTCATACATCAGACGGTCATAATTGACCTGCTGCCCCTTGGTCAGGTCATCCCGATTCACGCCGGAAAGCATCTCACGGAACTTTTTGCACTGCTCAACATACTCTGCAGGATCGGATTCCACGATTCCGAAGTCGTTCTCCTTATTGACGCCGTATCTCTCCGGATGCTCGAAAATGAAATGCAAAGACATTCCTTCCCCGTCAGCCAGTTCCGTTACAATCTGATCGAGGATTGAATTGAATTCCTTCTGTTTGTCCGTAAGCTCGGGTGTCGTGAACCTGGGCTTGCTCCACGGGAGGCCTTCCTCCTCAGGCGTCGGCGTGGCTGTAGGCGTCACGCTCGGCGTGTCGACAGGCTCTTTCGTGGGCTCATTTGTAGGCGTCGCAACGGGCGAAACGGAAGTCTTATTCGCCTCACGCGTTTTCCCTTTCTCTTTTGCAGTCCCTCCGCATGCGGACAGGGAGCACACCATCATTACCAAAATCAACATTGCAGCAATTTTACGACTGAAATGTTTCATGAAAATCCTCCTTTCACGCGGTTCTTTATCCCCTTTTGAACCGTCGAACCGGTTTCGGTTCGCTGCTTTCTACAGTATAAACGATGCAGACGGAAAATACAACAAAAACCCCTCATTTTCCTGATTTTCTGTAAATAACACTTGCATTTTTCAGTATTATCTTATACAATAACTATTGTAAGTAAACCACTTTTACAGAAATTGTATCATTCGTCGGCTGTCTGTTTTGAGGCCGGCTTTGTCTGTTTCAATAAGCGGATTTTCATCTGCTTTCATACACGTAAAGAAGGAGGATTTATGGATCGCGCAGAATTAGGTAAGATTATTAAAGATGCCCGAATCGCGAAGAAGATGACGCAGAGTGAAGTCGTCGGAACCTTCATCACCCGTAACATGCTGAGCCAGATTGAAAGCGGTGTGGCGGTTCCTTCCATCAAGACGCTCGAGTATCTCTCCCGCAAGCTGGATATTTCGATTCAGATGCTCAGCCCGCAGAACAAGTCCGATATGGTTGCGGCCGGTTCCGGAAACTTCGAGAGCATCCGCCAGGCTAAGAAATGCTATAAAGAAGGAAAGTTCGATGAGGCAGCCGAGCTTGTAAAGCCCTATCTCGACGAGAATTCCGAGTTTTTCGACGAAGCCTGTGCCATTTATACGATGAGCGCTTTGGCCTATGCCGGCAAGAACGACGCCGACCCGCAGACGGCTTGCTCGTATGCGCGGGAAGCGCTCCGCTATTCCGAAAAAGGTTTTTACGCCTGCAGAGAATGGAAAGTTGAGGCAATCTGTCTGATTGAAAGACTGAGCTGACACGTAAAGCGTGGAGGGAGAATGCTATGGAAATCCTTGCGATTATTATCTATCTCATATCACCGATACCGCTTGGCATTTGGGCAATCTGCCTGTACACCAAAAACCAGAAGCTCAAAAACGAGTTGTTTGAGCTCCAAAAAGAATTGACCAAAAAGATTAATCAACCGGACACTTTAACAGGTGTTCCGGTTGATTCTGCTTTCGGGCAGAAGGAAGACGGCAATACGCCGCCTCATATGGAGAATTCTCCGGTCGCTCCTCCTGCTCCTCTTCCGTACTCCGAAGCGGGTCCGAAATCTCCGGTTCCCGCAAACCGACCCGCTCCGCTTCCCAATCCCGGCGCGCAACCGGTGTCTCCTGTTTCGGCGAACAGACCCGCTCCGCTTCCGCCTTCCGGCGTAAAACCGGTGCCGCCTGTTCCCGTAAGCAAGCCTGCCCCGATTCCGAGTTCCGTCTCGCCGCTTCCTTACCGTGAGCAAAAGCTTCCCGCTTCCGCGGGTTTGCAGCACGTTGCCGCCAACAACAAAGTACAGCCCGGAAAAGCGCAGTCCGAAAAGGAAACTACGGTTCCGGTTATGGCAATCGGCGTAATTCTTCTGCTTCTGGCCGCCGTAGGCTTTATCTCCGCAACCTGGAGCAACCTTTCGGCCGGAGCCCGTGCCGTAGCGCTTCTCTCCTTCAGCTTTATCCTGCTCGGCGCAGGCATCTTCGCCCGCCTCAAATTACAGTTGGAAAATGCGAGTCTCGCTTTTTATTCCATCGGCAGCATTGCGCTTCCGATCACGATTTGCGGCTCGGCATATTTCCGCCTTCTCGGGAAGGCGTTCTCATTTGACACATACAATTCCATATGCAACACGTTTATTCTCGCGGCATCCTGTCTGCTCGTGCTGCTTGTTTTCGGCGCCCTGTTTTTCGAAAGCCGTGTATTTGCCGCCGGCGCGCTCGGGGCCGCTACGCTTCTTATCATTTCGGTTTCCCTGCGCCTTACGGATGTGTTCCCGGCAGATGTCATCATCACGGTTCTGTTCGCCGTTGCAACGGTTCTGCTGATTCCGTACATATCGAAGAAGGAAATTGACTCCCGCCTTTATCCTTTTGCGCAGGTCTATGAGATTTATGCCGTCATCAATGTATACGTCATGACCTGTTTCTGCCTGGCGGCTTACGAATGGAATCCGACACTGGGAGCTTTTCTTCTTGTCATGGGTGCGGTCTTCTTCCATCCGTCCGTTCTCAACCGTGCAAACGGTTTGTTGAGCCTTCCCGGAATCATTCTTCTGCTTCTCGGAACCGGCTTTCTGTTTAAGCCGAACAGGCTTCTCTCCGCAATCCTCTGGATGGAAACGGTCGCGGCCTGCCTGATTGCGCTCGCGTATGTTCTTAAGAAAGAATCTGTGATTCGTAAGATTTCGTTTGTCCTCGGCGTGTTGTTCCTTGCGGCGGTTTCGTTCCCGCTGTTTAACTACGCGCTGATTGATTTTACCAAACATCCGGCACCGCTTCTTCTGACGCTTCCGATCATCGGCGGCTTCCTGTTTCTTACGAAGAACCGGAAGAATCCGCTTTACAGTAACGGCGCCATTCTTCCACTGTTTACGCTTCTTGCGGGGCTATCGTTACATGCCGTTTCGCAGTTTGCTCCGTCGTACGACGAAATGCCGTATTATCGAATCTTCCCGAATATGGACAGCGCCTGGGCCATGGGTACCGTTTTCGCGGTTGCCGGTGTCCTTTACCTTTTGTACCATGCAATTCCGCACAATCCTCTGTTCACCTCGTCGGGATCGTTGATTTTACTGATTCTTTTCACGGTCTTCTCCTTCCAATACCTGAATGAATTTCATGGAGTTTGGGAGGATTTTGCGGCCCGGAATGTTTTCGGCTTCGGCTTCGTTCTGCTCTGCCTGTTCATGGCCGTCCGCAAGGACCTTTTCTCCGTACGGGACCGCTCTTTGAAGGAGCAGCCTATGAGCTTCACGTTGCTGCGCTGCTTCCACGCCGTATGCTTCCCGCTTTACTATGCTGCCGCGTATTTTACATGCAGTCCGAGGACGTCTGCTTCCGCGATGGGGCTTTCGCTGACTGCTTTCCTGCTCATCTGCTTTGTCACGGTTGTCCTCTTCCTTTTAAACACCGACCTTACCGCCATTACGGGTATTTCGGTAAATGAGAAACAAAAGGCTCCGGTGCTTTTGCTTGCCGGAACATCCTTATTCTCCCTGTTGATAGCCATGTCGTGCTTCTGTTTCACAGGTTATTACGTGAAGAAGAGCACACCGTTGCTTTATGTCATTCGCCATCTGATTCCGTTTATGATTCCCGCCCTGCTCCTTCTTGCCTTCTTCCGTCTGAGAAAGAAGGACCGAAAGAGTTCCTTTGCACTCCTTCTTTGCGGGCTTTTCATGGCTACGGCATGTCTCTTTTATGCTGTCGAAATCTTCCGTGAATTCGGAAGCGCCGAGGCGACCGGCATTCCGGAATTCTGCTTTTCTGCCGAATTTCTTCTTTCGCTTGCGGTCATCCCGGTCTTGCTTTATTACGTGCTCCGTTCGGAGCGGGAAGAGCTCACAGACCGTGCCGGATTCCTCTGGGCAACCGGCGTTACGCTTTTGTTGTTCGTAATCCGGCTGTGTAACACATCCCTTCAACAAAACGTCGTATTTTCCGTTGCCGTCGGGCTTGCGTTACTGCTGATTGCTCTTTTGTTCCAAAGGAAAACCCCTGCCGCCGGGCTTCTGTTTTGCGGCATATTTGCAGTTCATTATCTGCAGACGGTCCACGTTTTGTGTCACTTAAACGGCGTTCCGGCCTTTGCGGAAGTGTTAATCTGTCAAATTCCGGTTCTTCTGTTCGGCTTTACGAAGTTCCGTTACTATATGATTCTGTTCCAGTCTCTTGCTTTCCTTGCAACGCCGATTCTTACCTGGGCGCAAAGCGAGAAGGAAGCGGATGCGCTTCGTAACGTTGGATTCATCCCTGAAAAATACAACGTAATCGGCAGGCTCACGCGTACCTTGCTGGCATTTTTCACAGAGTCGCATTTTCTTGCGTTTGCGCTTCCCGGATTCTTTATCGCTGCGGCATTTTGGTACTTTTACAAGCGGGACGAACAGACCGGCAAACGCATTTTGGCGCTTTTGCTTGTCGCCCTGTCCGCGCTTCTGTGCATGCGGTTCCCCGGATCGCTTTCGGCAGCGGATCATTTCGGACAGTTATATCTGATTCCCACAATCCTGTTCGTGGTATTCCTTCCGTGGATTCTTCCCGAAAAGATGGTTTATGAGCATCAAAGCGGAATCGAGAACGCGCAGTTCATTTCGGCTGTTGTCGTGATGGTCCTTCTGGGCATTACGGCCCTCGGCGATGATACCCTTCGCAACCTTTTGTGCTACGCGGTCGTGTCCTTCCTTGCACTGCTTCTAGCCTATATTCTGAAGAGCCGGAATTATCTGATGCTCGGCGGAATATGCATGCTTGCCTTAATCCTTTATCTGATCAATCGGATCTGGGGCGATATGTCCTGGTGGATTTACCTGTTCCTGACCGGAACGACGCTTATTACCATCGCCGTCCGAAACGAGATCCGGAAAAGGAAATAGTTCCGAGACGTAAAAAAGCTCCTCCCGTTTTCTTCGGGAGGAGCTTTCTTCATGTCTTTTACTTATTCTCTTCTACTTCGATCTTGCGGATTTCCTTCGTCTCGATTTCCTTCTTAATCGCAGCGATGAAATCGGAAAGCTTCTTCTGGCCTTCGTCACCGAGGAAACGGCTTCTTACGGATACAAGGCCTTCCTCTGCTTCCTTCGCACCTACGACAAGCATGTAAGGAAGTCTGTCAAGACGGGCTTCACGGATCTTGTAGCCGATCTTCTCGTCACGCGCATCAACCGTTGCAAGGATGCCTGCTTTCTTAAGCTCTGCGCAAACCTGCTCGGCATACTCGTTCGTCTTCTCGGAAATCGGAAGCACGCGAACCTGCTCGGGGCAAAGCCACGTCGGGAACTGACCTGCATAATGCTCGATCAGCCATGCAAGCGTACGCTCGTAGCAGCCCATGGACGTTCTGTGGATGATCCACGGAGACTTCTTCTCGCCGTCCGCTCCGACATACGTCATGCCGAACTTCTGGGCACTCTCGCAGTCAAGCTGGATCGTTACCATCGTATCTTCCTTGCCGTATACGTTCTTGGCCTGGATATCGATCTTCGGACCGTAGAAAGCGGCCTCGCCGTCGGCTTCCGTGAACTTGATGCCGTTCTTGTTCATGACATCTCTGAGATACTGCTGCGTCGAATTCCAATACTCTTCGTCGCCTTCGTATTTGTCCTTGTTCTCGGGATCCCATTTGGAAAGACGGTACGTAACGTCGCCGTCGATTCCGAGCGTTTTCATGACGTAGTTGGCAAGCTCAACGCAACGCGTCAGCTCCTCTTCCGCCTGGTCCGGACGAAGAACGATATGACCCTCCGTGATCGTGAACTGACGGACTCTCGTAAGACCATGCATCTCACCGGAATCCTCATTTCTGAACAGCGTGCTCGTCTCGGACATGCGGTAAGGCAGGTCTCTGTAGGAACGCTGCTCGTTCATGTAAACATAGTACTGGAACGGGCACGTCATCGGACGGAGCGCCATGACTTCTTTGCCGGCTTCGGCATCCTTATTGAGGATGAACATGCCGTCCATGTAGTGATCCCAGTGACCGGAAATCTTATAGAGGTCGGATTTGGCCATCAGAGGCGTTCTCGTACGCACATAGCCCCATTCGTTATCCTCAAGGTCTTCAATCCATCTCTGAAGCGTCATGATCATCTTCGTGCCCTTAGGCGTGAAGAGCGGCAGTCCCTGACCGATGACGTCGGCCGTCAGGAAAAGCTTCATCTCACGACCGAGCCTGTTATGGTCGCGCTTCTTAATATCCTCAAGATGAGCAAGATACTCGTCGAGGTCGGCATTTTTCGTGAAAGCCGTGCCGTAGATACGCGTCAGCATCTTGTTCTTCTCGCTGCCTCTCCAGTAAGCGCCTGATGAGGAAATCAGCTTGAACGCCTTAATCGGCTTCGTGCTCATCAGATGCGGTCCGGCACAGAGGTCCACGAAACCGCCCTGGTCATAGAACGAAAGCTCGGCATCCTCGGGAAGATCGTTGATCAGTTCTACCTTGTAAGGCTCGCCTCTTTTCTCCATCAGTGCTATTGCCTCGGCGCGGGAAAGCGTGAAGCGCTTAAGCTCGTTACCTTCCTTGATGATCTTCTTCATCTCGGCCTCAATGGCATCCAGAGCTTCGCGGTCAAGCGGCTCCATATCGAAATCATAATAGAAACCGGTGTCAATCGACGGACCGATGGCACATTTGGCATCGGGATACAGTCTCTTCACGGCCTCGGCAAGCACATGCGAGGTCGTATGACGGTATGCTGCCTTACCGGCTTCGTCGTTAAACGTTAAAATGTTCAATGCGCAGTCCTGATCGATGACGGTACGAAGGTCAGCTACCTTCCCGTCCACTTCGCCGGCACATGCCATGCGGGCAAGTCCTTCGCTCAGGTCCGCGGCGATGTCGATGATGCGCATCGGCTGATTGTACTCTTTAAAAGAGCCGTCTTTGAGAGTGATTTTCATGTCTGTTCTCCTTTTCGTTGACTTTTTTGCTTTTTGCCTTCGGCAGGGCCTTTGCTTCCGTTTCCTTCCTTTGCTCCTGTTTTTTCTTCGTTTCCGAAGAGACAAGGGAAGTCTCAAGAAACAAAAAGCCCTGTCGATACCGGCGGTATCAACAGGGACGAATTTCTTCGCGGTTCCACCCTATTTGACTTTTCAAGGAAAGCCCTCTTCATTGTGATGATAACGGAATCACCGGACCGGATTGGGGCCTCTCGGGAGGTGGTCTTCGGCTCTTTCCTTCCCCCGGCGCTCTCAGCTCGCTTTCGCGGCGCCTTTCTCTGTCGGAACTCCGGAGCTTACTCTTCTCCTTCAACGATTTAACAGTAGTATAGCACCCATTCGGCGTTTGTCAAGCAAAAACTATTGATAACCGCCTTATCGAACGAGCTCTTCGGCACGGGCAAGCGCTGCGTCGATGTTCGGCAGGAAGTTTTTATCTCCGATCAGTTGGTCGAAGCCGGCCTTCTTCATCACGCTCATCGGCTGCTCGTTCACGTGGGACAGAAGCACGGTCGTGCCGGCCTTTTTAAGGGCCGTGCAGATATTGGTCAGGTTCCGAAGCGCCGTCAGATCCATGGCCGGAACGTTACGCATTCGAAGAATGACAACCTTATCCTCTTCCTGAAGCGTAATGTCTGCAAAGCGGTCGGCAACGGCGAAGAACATCGGTCCATTGATTTCATATACGCTGACACCCTTCGGAACGGGCTTCAGGCCGTGAAGCTCGTCGGTTTGTTTTTCATCTTCGGCAATATATGTCCAAGTGCGGATTTCGGTTACCTCAGTCATTCTCTTCAAGAACAGGAATGCTGCAAGCACCATGCCGACCTCGATTGCAACAACGAGGTCAAATGCGACAGTCAGGCCGAACGTCAGCAGTAACACCAGAATATCGCTCTTCGGTGCGGTTTTGCAAATGTCACGGAAATGTCTCCACTCGCTCATGTTATAAGCAACCATGAAGAGAATGGACGCAATCACGGGCATCGGAATCAGCGCTGCATACGGCATCAGAACGACAAGAATCAACAGTAACGTCACGGAATGCACCATGCCGGCAATCGGGGAACGACCGCCGTTCTTCACATTTGCCGCGGTTCTTGCAATCGCACCGGTCGCGGGGATGCCGCCGAACAGTGCGGATGCGATGTTACCGGTACCCTGCGCAATCAGTTCGGTGTTCGAATTGTGGTGGCTTCCGATCATGCCGTCCGATACAACGCACGAAAGCAACGATTCGATTCCGGCAAGGATTGCAATTGTGAAAGCGCTCGGGAGCAGTTCCTTCATAAGCCCGAACGAGAATGCCGGCGCGGTGAACTTCGGAAGGCTTCTGGAAATCGAATAAATATCCCCGATCGTATTTACCTTAAGTCCCGCAAGCTTAACGACCAAAACGCCGACGATGACGGCAATCAGGGATCCGGGAATCTTCTTGTTGATCTTCGGCCAGATAATCTGGATCGCAAGCGCGAGAAGTCCAATCAGAAGCGCCATATAGTTCCAGGAAGAAATGTTCTTCACGACATTGACTGCCTTGTCGACGGTTTCCACATTGGCAGTTCCATCAGGGTACGAAAGCCCGAGGAAATCCTTCACCTGCCCGATGGCGATTGTAACCGCAATACCGGCGGTGAAACCGGTCGTGATCGTATACGGGATGTATTTGATCAGGGAACCGAACCGGAACAGACCCATCAGGATCAGAATGATACCGGCCATAACCGTTGCAAGCGCCAGTCCGCTCATGCCATGCGCGTTTATGATGCCTGCAACAATCGTGGCAAATGCGGCGGTCGGCCCCGAAATGTTCACGCGACTTCCGCCCAGAAGCGCGATGATGAATCCCGCAACAATTGCAGTATAAAGACCCTGCTCAGGGTGGGTTACGCCGGATGCAATCGCAAGCGCAATCGAAAGCGGCAAAGCGATAATTGCGACGATGATGCCGGCAACGATGTCCTTTACCACCTGCTCTTTTTTATACCCCTTAAGGGCAGTCATGATTTTCGGCTGAAAAACCTTCATGGAAACCTCTTTCTTCCTGCGGCCGCACGGACCGGGCCGGTTATTTTCGAAATGAAGACACAACAAGTAGGAGTTTACTCTCATTCCCGGCTTTTCGCAAGAATGAGAATGACCAAAAAACACGGGCATTTCGGAAAATGTTATAGATAATCCTCACAAAGAAAAAGAAATTCCATTTTCCGCATAAAAAGATTATAATAATATCAATGTGACAAATGCGGAGGACGACTTATGTACTACCAGATTAAAGACACGCTTACGGAATGCGCGGCAAAGGATATCGGGAACCGGAAGATTCCTTATGTTGCCAACGTTTCTTTTGAGGAATTTGAGGAGAAGAAAGACCTTTTCGACATGGGCATCGATCTTGATCTGCATGCCGAGGGTGATGACATCACGGAAATCCAGGTCAACTACGATTCGCTGACCGGAAGCTTTGCGATTCCGGACTTCACGAGCATCGACAGCCCGCCGCATACGTTTTTGTTTGCGATTGACGAGCGCGGCGTCGTCATCATCGACGATGACGGCACGGCAGGCGCGATTCTTGAGAAGATTCAGACAAGCAAGCGTTGGAAGCTTCCGAGCATTGAGCGGTTCATGTATGATTTTCTCGAGGGAATCCTTACCGGCGATCTGATCATGCTCGAGCGATACGAAAAAGAAATGGACGCCATGGAGGACCGCATCTTAAACGGCGATCTGAGCGGAACGATGGAACGGCTTGTCGACATCCGAAGCGAGCTTTTGGACCTTCGGACCCATTACGAACAGCTCGTCGATCTCGGCTCGGAGCTTGAAGAGAACGAAAACGGCTTCTTCCAGACGAAGAACCTGCGCTTCTTTAGACTGTTCATCGAACGCGTGGAGCGTCTGCAGTCCATCGTGACCTCCCTTCGCGAGCATACAATGCAGGTGCGTGACCTCTACCACTCTCAGCTTGAGGTAAAGCAGAACCGCAACATGTCATTTCTCACAATCATCGCGACGATTTTCACGCCGCTCACTTTGATTACCGGCTGGTACGGCATGAACTTTAAATATATGCCCGAGCTTGACTGGCCGTACTCCTATCCGATCGTGTTCGGCGTCTGCGTTTTGATCGCGTCGACGATTCTGATTGTTTTGAAGAAGAAAAAGTGGTTTTAGCCCGTTCGGTTTTTTAGTTTTCTGCGCGTAATATTTTGTATGAGGTTTATATGAAACAACTTTTTAATGACGGCTTTACATTTGCCAAATACTCTTTGGAGGCTACTACGGAGGAGCTTCTTTCGGGCTCTTCCACCAATCGCCTCTCGGCCCCTTCGCCGGTCGACATTCCGCACGATTGGATGATAGGTCAGGTGAATAATCTTTACGAGGACAGCATCGGCTGCTATCGGAAACATTTCACAATTCCGAAGGACGGCCCGTGTGTGCTCGGGACTCCCCGTTACTTTCTCCGCTTTGAAGGCGTTTATATGGACTCGCGCTGCTACCTGAACGGGCGCGAGGTTTTCGCGTGGCCTTACGGCTATACGACGTTTGAATTCGAGATCACGCCTTACCTGATGGATGGCGACAATGAGCTTGTGGTCACCGCCACCTACCAAAGTCCGAACACCCGCTGGTACTCGGGCGCCGGAATCTACCGGAATGTATGGCTCCTCGGAAAATGTGACACCTTCCTCGTCTCAGACGGCATCTATGCCGCCTCGGAGCCGGCGTGCGAGGCGATGGATGGAAAAGGAGTCTTCCCCGGAGAAAGCAGGGTTTTGATTGATACCGAAATTGCCGGAAGTTACCCTGGGGAGCTTCTGCTTCGGCAGACCTTGAAGGATTCCTATGGGAAGATGGTTGCGGAGGCGGAGTCGGTTGTTGCATTACCTAAAGATGATGTTACCCCCGTTGCCACTGAAGCGGCGGTGGATGACACGCCGAATCTGGCGGCTTCCGGAAAGACGTTTACTGCACCCACGCAAACGCTCACCCTTACGGATGCACGCGCCTGGGATATCACCTCACCTGTTTTATATGAGTTGACAACCGAACTGTTTCTTCCGGATAGCGGTTTAGGGGAACCGGTTCTTCTTGATTTTTATGCACAAAAGATCGGCTTCCGTTCGGTTCGGTTAGACCCAAATCAGGGGTTCTTCCTGAACGGACGGCATGTAAAACTGAAAGGTGCCTGCATGCACCATGACCTCGGTGCGCTAGGCGCCGCCGTTAACAAGACAGCGACAAAACGACAATTGCTTTCCCTTCTTTCGATGGGCTGTAACGCCGTTCGTACCTCCCACAATCCGCCCTCTATTGAATTCATGGATCTTTGCGACGAGCTCGGCATTCTCGTGGATTCCGAGGCGTTCGACATGTGGGAACTTCATAAGACCGAATATGACTACGCACGCTTTTTTAAAGACCATTGGAAAGCGGATGTCAGATCGTGGATTCGCCGCGACCGGAACCGCCCGTCCGTCTTCTTCTGGAGCATCGGAAACGAAATCTATGATACCCACAGCGGCGAGGGACTTCGCATCACGAAAGAACTGCGCGACGCAGTCCGTTCACTGGATTACCGTCACCATGCTTACATCACCATCGGCTCGAACTATGTCGCCTGGCAGGGTGCGCAGGACTGCGCGGACGAATTGGAGGCTTCCGGCTACAACTATCTCGAGCGTCTGTATGACGAACACCACCGGAAATACCCGCATTGGTGCATTTACGGAAGCGAAACAAGCTCGACGGTGCAGAGCCGGGGCGTGTATCATTTTCCGGCGGATGTGCGGCTTCTGACATTTGCCGACATGCAGTGCTCTTCGCTCTCGAACTGCTCGACAAACTGGGGCGCGAAAAATCCGACCGTCGTCAT
>JAEEGG010005535.1_pt1 | contig 29905 bp, 18 predicted proteins | sample 9134161 | NCBI WGS metagenome assembly JAEEGG01 (sample SAMN16246543, study PRJNA631951) | gut metagenome | biome: gut microbiome; feature: rumen; material: CR-attached | host: Bos | place: Iran: Karaj | collected 2018-10
AGGTTTCGCGCATTTCGGGGCGGAGCTTTTCGGCACCGGCGATAATATAACGCAGAGAATCCAAGCACATCGGGTGGACCCAGCGGTTAATGGCGATAGCACGCAGGAACGTGGGCGTACCCATCATAATGGTGGTCTTGTACTGGGCGCACACGCGGGCCAGCGTCTTGATGTCCGTCGGATCCGGGCAGAGCACCATGGGCACGCCATCCAACAGCGGCATCATGAAGGTCATGGTAAAGCCGAAGGAATGGAACAGCGGGAGCAAGGTGGTCATCACGTCGGTACGACGCAGCTTGATAATATGGTCACCTTGCTGGGCGTTGGAAATCACGTTCTTGTGGGTGAGTTCAACACCCTTCGGCGTGCCTTCGGAACCCGAACTGAACAGAATCACGGCGTCATCGTCAAGTTTAGCCGAGGTAAACCACAGACGGCGCAAAATGGCTGCCGGGCACGCACGGATAATGAATGCCGAAACAAAACGGCAAACCGTCGACATCTTGGCTTCTTCTTCGTCCAGATAAATCATCTGGCATTTGCCGGCGATTTGAGTGAAGGCCGGGTTCTTGCCGCAAAGCTTGTCGAAGAAGGGGCGAGTTGTAACCACTGTGGTAAGGTCGGCCTTCTCGATGCATCCGAGAATCGTATCCACCGGAGCGGAGTAGTTCAGGTTCACCGTCGTCTTACCGGTGCCGAGAATAGACATGATGCCGAGAGCGGCGTCGCGGCTGGTGGGCATCATGAAGCCCACGTTCTTGTCATTCTTGGTGGCAGACTTGATAACCTTACCGAGGTAGTGGCACAGGCGAATCATTCCGTAACCGTTCACGTGGTTACCGGCGGGGTCGATCAAAATCATGCGGCTGCGACGCTTGCGCATGGCCTTGAACCACAGCGGAACAATGGAGGCGGAATGGTCCATGGCAATGTTCCAAATGTCGGTATCCAAAAGTTCCAGGTCGTGGCGGATTTCTTTTTCGGTCGCGTTCGTTGGCAGCGGCTTCGAGAAACCGACGCTGATGATACGGTTAAAGGACTGCGGGCGGTTCACGCTTTCGCTGGCGTGGCTGTAGCGGCTGCCCCAAAGGCCTTGAATGTAGAACGGAATAATCGGAGCTTCGGTGCCTTCAATCGCCTTGGAGTAGTCCAGCGAGAAGGTCGACACGAACGGAGTCTTCGACACTTCGCCTTCCGGGAAAATCACGACCGCTTCACCGTTCAAGAGGGCCTTGTGGATTTCTTCCATAGCGGGCGCCGGATCGCGGCGGTTGATGCTGATCAGGAAGTTGCCGTGGAAGAACCAACGCTGGTACCAATCGGCAAAAGTGTTGCGGTTGCTTGCAATGCGGAGCGGTCTTGGGCTTGCAATCTGGAGCACCGCCCAGTCAATAAAGCTGAAATGCGGACCCACCAAAAGAACCGGGCCCGATTCAGGAATGTTCTGCACGCCCATGACCTTCACCTTGTAGCGGAATACAAAGGCGAAAGCAAAGCGGAGTGCGGCACGCAAAAGGGCCATCGGGTTGTTCTTGAGGTTTGCGATAAAGCAGAGTGCAAGAATCACTGCCAAAATCATGAAGCAGTAATCCAGCGTAATCGGCGTAAAGATCAAGAGCAGAGTCTGACCGCCCATGATCAGCACGAGCAATGCCATCTGAATTGCGTTTGCCACAGCGTGAATACGGCCTGCGGTATCGGGGCGCGTAAAGCTTTGAATCACGGTACGCAAAATCACGAAGGCAGAACCGGCACACCAGCCAATCACACCGTACAGAATCGCTTGAATCCAGCCGTTTTGTACCAGCGGAAGAGCGAACATGGTAATGGCGGAAGCTGCTGCGGAGAACGGAATCAAGCCCGTTTCCACAAAGCCCTTCGAAGCCTTGCTTGCAGAGAAGGCGCCGACCACGTAGCCCGCGGTCACGATGAACATGGAAACCGGAATCACGGCGGTGTTCAGCATGTCGGTCATGTTCTGAATCAAGATCAAGAAAATCTGAGTCACGCCCCAGAAAGCGGCAAGACCGAGAATCGAAAGGCGTACAATCGGGTGGCTCCAGGTGGCCGAGAAATTGCGCATGGGGGAGCGCATTTTTAGGTTGTCATGGGTTTCTCCGACCTTGATGCAAAAACCGGCAATGGTTGTCACGACGCTCAAGCCAAGGTAAATCCACAATGTAAGGTCAATGCTTACGGGGGAATCGGGCCTGCCCGAAAGTCCCATGGCAAAGAAGGCCGCGGTCGCGGTGCCGAGCACTGAAAGGGCCATGTACCAAGAGTTAATCTTGACCAAGTCCTCGCTTTCGACCATCTCTTTCATAATGCCAAGCTTTGCCGGACTGAGTACGGCAAGAAAAATACCGTACAAGCCAAGAAGCCCGTAGGCAACCCATTCGGCGCCCGCCACATAGCAGACAACGACTGCAATTACCGAGGCAAGCATTCCCACCGAGGACCACGCCATGACGTGACCCTTGTGGAATCGGCCCGCAAAGTAGCTCGCTGCCGGGAGCATAAAGATGCTCGGTGCAAAAATGGCTACCTGCAACAGCATGCTGCGCCACCAGAAGGCAGACCCCTCGAACGAGAACGAAAGCCACCGCTGGAAATGAACAAACAAGCCCATTTGCACAAAAATGCTACAGAAAACAAAAATCAGGTACGCAATGGAACTCTGGTACTTCGTAAGTTTCATGATTCCTCAGTAAAATATCTTAGAACGTAGTTCGCTGCTCAGCAGAACTTTGTACTGTAAACTGCATTCTGCCGACTACCAACTATTTCTTCTTGAACACCTTGTAGAAGCAGAAGGTGCACATCCCGATAATGCCGGCCCACGAAAGGACCATAAAAATCAGGCCGCTAGTAGAAAATTCCATGTTATGCCTCCTCGTTGTCGGAATCGCCGACAGTCATGTTCTGCTTGTGGAGAACGGTTGTCTTTCTGGCCGGGCCGTTCACCTTCCAGGCGTAGTAGATGGCAATGTTCAAAAGCACCACGAGGGCGAGCAGGAATCCGCGAACGCCCCAGGTAAAGCCAATCTGCGAGAATTCGCTACCGAGGAAGGTCACCTTGGCATCGGCGGGAACGTTGCTCAACAGGAGCACGCCCATGCCGTCGTGAATCATCCAGGCGACCAGCACGACTGCCAGGTAAATCGGGCACACGTACATAATGATCGGCCTAAAGAAGCGGGGGAGTTTCAGGGCGGCGCCGTCGTTCATCAAGGCGAAAGCTTCGCTTTCCGGCTTGCCGTCTTCGCCAATCACGTCGGACTTGCGGCGACCGAGCACGAACGAGAAGATGAATGCCTGGATTGTGCCGAGAACCACGAGTAAGAAGCTTCCGCCCCAGAAGTCGAGCTCATCGACCGCGCCTGCGGCAAGGCCGAAGATACCCACAAGGCCTCCCAAGAAGGTCACTGTACCGGTGGCGGTAATGGAGCCCTTGCGGCTAAACTTCAAGTCATCTTCGCAGAAACTGATAAGCGGCTGGATAATCGAAATGGCGCTGGTGACGCCTGCGATAAAGAGCATCGCAAACCAAAGCGTCTGGAAGAATCCGCCGAACGGCAACTGGCCGAATACGAACGGCATAGTCTGGAAACCGAGGCCGAAGGTGCCGAGCTTCGCGCATTCTTCAATATTGTTGCCGGCAATGAGTACGGCCATCGGAATCACGATGGTGCCGCCCAAAATGATTTCAGCAAAACCGTTGGTGGCGCCTGCAGTCAAGGACGAAAGCACCAGGTCTTCCTTGGGCTTCAGGTAGCTGGCGTAGCAGAAGACGATGCCCATACCGAGGCTCATGGTAAAGAATACCTGGCCGGAGGCGGCAAGCCAAACGGCGGGGTTAAGAATTTCAGAAAGGTTCGGATTCCACACGAAGGCCAGGCCCTTACCGATATCGCTAATGGTAAGCACGCGCACCACAAGGATAATGCCCATGATCAAAAGAATCGGCATGGTAATCTTGTTCACGCGTTCAATGCCCTTGCGCACGCCGAACGACAGGAGCCCCATGTTGCAGGCGAACGTAATCAAGAAGAAGAGAATGGCGGCAGGAACCGGGCCAATCTTGGTGTTCAGCATGATGTAGTTGCCGAAGAATTCCTTCATCGGTTCGTAACCGCCGGCGACCACTTCCATCAGTTTGCCTGTGGCAGAGTAGTAGGTGAACGCCAGAATCCAAGACTGGATAAAGATATAGTAGAAGCTGATGAACAGCGGGGGCAAGAGCCCGAGCGAACCGAGATGCTTGGCCCAGGGTTTCTTGTTCAGAATGTAGTGGAATCCGCCCGGAGCGGTGCCGTGGTGCTTGTTACCGGCTGCGCGGCCAAGCGTCCATTCCATCCACGAAAGAGGAATGCCCAAAAGCAGGAAGGCGATGAGGTACGGGATAATGAATGCGCCACCACCGTTTGTGGCTGCCTGTACTGGAAAACGTAAAAAGTTGCCGAGTCCGACGGCGGAACCCGCGACAGCGAGAATCACACCCAGTTTCGAACCCCAGTTGTCTCTAGAGCTTTTCATACATTTACCTTTCAATTTTTGGAACAAATTTAGCTTTTTCGCTCTTTGTCATGCCCGACGCCTGTCCTCGCTTGACGGGGATGAACGGGCTTCTCCTCTTGTTTTTTACTTCTGTATACAGTTTTCTTGGAAAAAATGGTGCTTTTTGTATCGTTGAAGTTTATCTTTATACCTATAAACCGAGAGGGTGGGGTACCCCTCGTAAAACACAAAAGGATGACTTATGATTGACGTTAAGGGCAAATGGACCTTGATTACCGGCGGCTGCCGCGGAGTAGGCCGACTCACTGCTATCGAAATGGCAAAACTCGGTGCCAACATTATTCTGCAGGGTCGCGACAAGTCCCATGCAGAACCGGTGATGGCCGAAATCAAAAAGTATGGTGTAGAATGTCGCGCTGTAGGTTGCAACCTTGAAGTCGCTTGCGAAATCGATGCCGCCCTTGCAGAAATCGATAGCTGGGGCGTGCAGGTCGATATCGTGTTCAACAATGCGGGCCTCATGAGCCATTACTTTACCGATTATCTGACCAATACCATGGAAGACTTTCATCAGGCTCTCGCCGTGAACTTCCTTGCTCCGATCAAGATTGCTTACCATTTCTTGCCGGGCATGATCAAGCGCGGTTTTGGCCGTATGCAGCTTACCACAAGCGGTATTGCCAACGAACCTGAACTCATGGCGTACGCTTGCGCTAAGGCTGCGTTGACAAAATTTGTCAAGGATTTCGCCTGCAAGTTGAACGGTACCGATGTCATGATGAATGTGATGGATCCGGGTTGGTTGCGCACGGATCTCGGTGGCCCCAACGCTCCTAACGCTCCCGAAAGCGTAATTCCGGGTTCCATGGTGTCTGTCATGCTCGATGACAAGAAGAGTGGTCGCTGGTTCAGCGCTCAAGATTTTACGGGCATGTCCCTTGCCGAAGCAGTGGAAAAGGGCAAGTCCGTAGAATAATTGTAAAATAGAGGTGTTTGAAATTTTACAATGGAGAAAGTCCTGCCTTCGGGTGGGACTTTCTTTTTTGTAAAAAGATGTTAAAGGTCAACGTGTTTATTGGGCTGAAAAAGACACTAACAAAATATTACAAGAAAAAGAAGTGTTTCATTACTATTTTTTTTTCGGGATAAGAAAAGGGATTGGTTTCACATAAACCAAAAAGGTGCAGAATGAAAAAAATTCTTGCGATTTTGTCTATGGCTGCGGTGTCCGCCATGGCTGTCAGTGCAAGCAGGGTTGGCCCCGTAAGCACTTATGGTGAACTTAAGGCTACCAAAATCAACAATAAGGGACAGCTTGTCGGCAGCTGCCCACAATATGCAGACAAGGCTGTTCAGGTAAAAGGCATGAGCCTTTTCTGGAGTTCCGCAGAACGTGAGGCTTCTGATTTCTATTCTGCAAACGCCCTGAATCTTATGGTGCAGGATATGGGGATAGAAGTTATCCGCTTTGCCTTGGGCGTTGATGAAAAGGATGGCGGCAGTAATGAATCCAGTAATAGGCGTTTCTATGTAAGAGATGGTGAAAATGACCAGAAGGCTCGCGTCAAGAGCATGGTCTATTCTGCCGTGCAAAACGATATTTATATCATTATTGACTGGCACGTTGAAACGGCTAATAATGCTTATACGGAAAAAGCCAAGGATTTCTTTACTTGGGCCGCAAAGGAATTTGGTAAGACGAACAACGTGATTTTTGAAGTTTGGAATGAGCCGACGAATGGGGCGAGCATGAGTAATGTAGCCTCCCATGCGAATGCTGTGATTAAGGCTATTCGCGATGCCGGTTCCGATAACCTTGTGCTTGTGGGTAGCCCGGGATGGTCCAGCCAGCCGAATGATTGCGCAAATGCCGGTATTCAGGATCCTAAGAATAATTTTGCATGTACGCTTCATTTCTATGCCGCGTCTCATCCGCAGAGTGGCGATTATGCCTCAAATGCTCAAAAAGCATTGGACGCCGGCGTCCCGGTTTTTGCTTCTGAATGGGGTACTGTAAATGCGCAAGGTGATGGTCAGCCGAATACAAGCGAAAGTCAGAACTGGGTAAATTGGATGGCTCAGAATAATATTTCCTGGGCAAACTGGTCTGCATCTGCTAAATCGGAAACGTCTGCTGCATTTAGCACCAATATTATTACCGATGGTTTGAAGTATACTTCTTCGGGAAATTGGATAAAGGATATACTTACTTCCGGTTCTCACTCCTATAGCGATTGTGGGTTGGAGAACTACGTTGGATCAAAGACTTCTGACGACGGCTTCTCTACGGGTGTAGCGAATGGAGCGCAAACAGATTTTATTGATGACTTTGAAGATGGTGACCATTACACTTATACGGGTGGACAATGGTCTGCCTGGACTGATGCCAGTAGCGAGAAAAAGGAAGATGGCACTGGTAAAACATCTATTAGCAATACGAAGTTTGTAAATGACTTTGGCAAGAGTGTGTATGATGTTTTAAAGAAAACTTCGGAATTGAAAAATGCTGGCTCGGAAAATACGTCTAAATATGTAGCCGCCTTGGAAGATATTTATATTGATGCCGGTGACTGGAATAATGGTGGTTATCAGTGGGATCCGTATGCAATTATAGGTCTTAATTTCACGAAGGATACGACGGAATTTGCCGATTTCAAGAATTGCAAATCGATTTCTTATAAGTATAAGGGTGCTGCGCATAATTTCCGTGTAGAAATCTCTTCGATTACCAACTATAATTTCCACTATTATTCGGCTCCTCCTTCTGATAGCTGGACGTCTCTTGAACTTACTATGGACATGCTTAAGCAGCATGATGACTGGGAAAATCCCCAAATAACGGCCCTTGCTTCTGCTCTTGGAAAGGCAAAGCGTTTGGCTTGGGAAGTTAATGGTAAGGCAAAAACACCTGCTGGTGTGAACCAGCCAACTTACAAATACCTCTATATTGACGATGTCCGTTGCGACGGTCTTAGCGTTACTGCTATTTCTGGGGGTGAAAAGCCTGCTTCTTCTAGTTCGTCTAAGAATGTAGAATCGTCTTCTTCAAGCAGTGCAATTGTTCCTGTAGAATCGTCTTCTTCGAACTCGATTGTTCCTGTAGTATCTTCTTCTTCTTCAACTCAACCTACGATTGTTGATCTCTTCATCATCGATGATGTTGAAGACGCTGATGAAGTTCTTAAAACGACTGGTACGTGGTATGCTTATAATGATTCTGTGCCGGGTGGAAAGTCTTCTATGACAAATACCTACGACCCGGAACTCCCGGGTTACGTGGTTGTGTTCCCGGGTACAACCGACCCGTCGAATGGAACTGCTGGTTTTGTCGGTGTTACTGGTGTCGTCTGGAAACAGGCTGATTATACTGAAGCTCCGTTCGTAGCTCTTGGTCTTAATATGATGGCAGACACTTCCATGGGTTATGATATGAGCAAATGTAGTGGTATTTCTTACCGCTATAAGGGTAGTGCGCACATCTTTAAGGTCATTGATGGTCAGGTGCAGGATTATGCCTATCATCAGAAGGGTTTCTCTGATGCTACAGAATGGACAACGGTTGTTCTTGCTTGGAATGATATCCAGCAACCGCGTGGCTGGGGCAAAGAAGTTGAACTCAATCATGCAAATATAAAGAAGATGGCTTGGGAAGTTGTTGGTTATAAGGGCCTCGACCTTCAGCCGGAAATTAACTACCTCTATGTGGATGATCTCAAGTGCATAGATGATGGTTCCGTTGGTATTCGTATGGCTCGCAAGTCTGCAAGCGACCTCAAGCTTGCGGTGAACGGCAATATGCTGAATGTGGTGACTACTGCCGCGGCCCGCATCCAGGTGTTCGACATGATGGGTAACCTCGTGGCAAGCCGCGTCGAAAATGCTGCCGGTAACCACCAGGTATCTCTTGAAAACGTGAACCGTGGCAACTACGTTGTCCGCGTGAAGTCTGCCGGTATCACCAAGACAGCCCGCGTCAGCATCCGCTAAGCTTCTTCTAACTGTGAATAATAAAAACGCCTGCAGTAAAATGCAGGCGTTTTTACGTTGTGAAAAGTGAGACCGTAAGGGAATGCTACCAGGTTATTGAAGATCGCGTTGGAGTATTTCGCACTTTTCCTTCTTCCATTCCTCGAAGGTGTCGTCGGCGATGTGCTGCTTGGCTTCTCGCATCAGGTGCAAATAAAAATGCAGATTGTGGATGCTTGCCAGCGTAAACCCGAGCGATTCGCCTGCATGGTGCAGGTGGCGCAGGTAGGCGCGGCTAAAGTTGCGGCAACAGTAGCAGTCGCAATTCGGGTCGACTGGCTTGTCGAATTCTTCGGCATGGCGGGCGGCCTTGTAGCGCAAAACGCCTTCACTTGTGAACAGCATGCCGTTGCGGGCGTTGCGGGTGGGCATCACGCAGTCGCACATGTCCACGCCTCGCTCAATGAGCTCCAACAGGTTCCACGGGGTGCCCACACCCATTACGTAGCGGGCATGGTCCTGGGGCAAAATGTCGGTGCAGAAATCGGCGATTTCGTACATGGTTTCGGTGGGTTCGCCTACGGAGAGGCCTCCCATGGCAAAGCCGTCGGGGCCAAGTTCCGCAATGCGCTCGATAGCCTGCTTGCGCAGGTTCTTGTGCATGCCGCCCTGGATAATTCCGAAGAACTGCTGGTCGTAACCGTGAATGGGCGGGTGTTCCTTAAGCCATTGCATGGCCTCGGCGGTCCATTTCAGGGTGTAATTCAGGCTGTGTTCGGCCTCTTTGGCGGTACTCGGGTACGGAGTGCACTCGTCGAGCGCCATAATGATATCCGCGCCGATTTCGCGCTGGGCGTTCATGACGCTTGCCGGGCTGAAAAAGTGCTTTGAACCGTCCAGAATGCTCCTGAATTCCACGCCTTCGGGGGTAATTTTGCGCAAATCCTTCAGACTCCACACCTGGAATCCGCCGCTATCCGTCAAAACCGGGCCGTCCCACGCCATAAACTTATGGATTCCGCCCGCTTTTGCGATTCGCGGGGTTGTCGGGCGCAGGTACAAATGGTAGGTGTTTGCAAGGATAATTTCGGCCTTGATGTCCTTAAGCTGCGCTGGAGTGACCGCTTTTACGGTCGCTTCGGTGCCCACGGGCATAAAAATCGGCGTCGTCACGTCGCCGTGATCGGTATGGACCACGCCAAGACGCGCTTTTGACTTTTTTGAAGTTTTTAGAAGTTCAAAACGGTTCATTAGGCTCAAATGTAGAAAAATTTCCCCGTTGTCAATTTATCCATGGCAATGTCGTTGTAAAGTGGATTTTTTCATAAAAAAGGGGTAGTTTTATCTTTGGATGGGTCTACAAGTTGTGGCCCTTGCATGGAGTGATAAATGGAATACAAAAAGGTGTGGAAAAAGGCAGCTTGCCTTGTGGCTGGCCTTGCCGTATTTGGCTTGGCCGATAATCCAATTTCAACTTACCATTACCTGGCAGACCCTTCGGCTGCAGCCGACGATAGTACCTTCTACATCTTGACCGATGTGGATGACTACAGTCCCCAGAAGAATTACGACTACGATATCGTGGGCCTTAATGCATTTACGTCCAAGGACATGAAAAACTGGACCGACCACGGCATGGTTTTCCGCTCCAAGCGCGAATTTGGGGATTACCCCAACAATACTTGGGCATCCGGCATCGCCGTCCATAAGGGCAGAATCTACATCGTTTACCCTAATGGCGCTAGCGGCGTGGGTATGCTTACTGCGACAAGCATCGACGGCCCTTATACCGACCCCGTCAAGGAAACCCATGGCGTGAACTACATTGCTGCATCCTATGGCTCCAGCGTGATTGGTGGCTGCGACGGCATTGCACACTGTTTCGATCCGGGAATTTTCATTGAAGATGACGGCACGGGTTACGTGATTTTCGGCGGTGGCGAAAACGGTCAGCGCCCCTATGGCAACAACCTGGACATCATCAAGTTTACCGAAAACAATGGCAAGATTACCATCGACAAGAATTCCCTGACGCGCGTCAGTGCTCAGAATTCCTTCGAAGCTCCCTATATCCACAAGAAGGGGAGTAAGTACTACTTGAGTTTCAATACGCCTCCTCAGGTAATCGATTACGGCATGGCTGACAAGATTACGGGCCCTTACACGTTCGTTGGTACGGTTATCCCCGGAATCAGTGCTGTGCCCGATGCTCATAACGAGGGCGGCAACAACCACCAGGGCTTTGCTGAATTCCAGGGCAAGTGGTACGCCGTGTACCATGACCGCCGCTTGGTGACTGCGGATGAACATCCGGGTTCCTGCACCCAGTCGGGCCAGTGCACTAATAGCCCGAACAAGGAAAACCACAGAAGCGTGTCCATCGATGAACTCACCTGGAGTGGTGACAAGATGAACAAGCTGACCTTTACCCGTGAAGGTCCCAAGCAGATCAAGAATTTTGACCCCTATAATACCTACAAGGCTCTCACCAGTTCCAAGCAGCGCAATGTGCGCAGCCGTACCGACTGGACCAAGGGTAAGCCCGTTGTACATGTGCTGACTCCGCTTGCTACCAAGGAATCCTGGATTCGCGTTTCTGGCGTTGATTTCGGTAATGGAGCCCAGAACCTTCGCATCAAGGCAGCCAACGTGGGCGATGGCAACAAGGTTGAAATCCATAAGGGTTCTGTGAGTGGTACGCTCGCCGGTACCTGCGAACTCGCTAAGACTGGCAATTGGAACTCTTATGTTGATAACGATTGCGAAATGAGCGGCCTTTCTGGTGTTGTCGATGAACTCTTCTTCGTGTTCAAGGGCTCTAAGGATTCCACCATGGGTCTTCTGGAATGGGAATTCCAGGGCACCAAGCGTGAACCTGAACCGCAGACTCCGTTCGGCGGCAATGTTTGGAGTATTCCGGGCAAGATTGAAGCAGAAAACTTCGATGAACCGGGTTACGGTGCTGGCAACGATTCCTATGCCGAAAATGATTCCGACAACCATGGTGATAGCGACTTGCGCAAGGACACCGGCGTTGACCTTTACGAAAAGGAAACGGGCGTCGTTGTGGGTTACAACCAGGCAGGCGAATGGCTTGAATACTCCGTGAATGTGAAGGAAGCGGGCGATTACACTATGTACGCTTCTGTTGCGACTGACAATTCAACTGCAGGCTTCAAGCTCTCTGTCGATGGCGATGCCGTGGCCGAAGTGGCGGTCTCCGGCTCCAGTTGGGATAACTTTACCAAGGTGAAGGCTAACCTGACGCTCCCCGCAGGCGAACACATCCTTCGCTTCGAAGTGACTGGTGACTGGTTCGATGTCGACTACTTTAACTTTGTGGCTGGTAAGGATGCACCGGAAACAACGACTTCTATCGGACAGGTCAATTTCCAGAACAAGGCTTCCGAATCTTACCGTGTGTTTGACCTGAAGGGCTCTGTGCTCGGAACGGTCGAACTGGCTCGTAAGGGCGGCGCATCTGCAGCCCTCAAGGCTGCTGGTTTCAAGAAGGGGGTCTACATGCTCAAGCATGTGCAGGGCAATAAGACCTTCGTGGTGAACTTCACCAAATAAGCTTCTTACATACACCTCCAACGAATCCCTTTCGGCTTTATGTCGGAAGGGATTTGCTTTTTCAGGTATGTTGTTTTTTGATAGAAAATGAGCTTGTGATAAAACGAAAAAAGACTCAGTTTTCACTGAGTCTTTCTTCTGCGGTCGGACAGACTTGAACTGTCATGGGATCGCTCCCACTAGCACCTCAAGCTAGCGTGTCTACCAATTCCACCACGACCGCGTGGTCCTTAGCGGAACGACCCAAATTTAGATTAAATCACTCCGCTTGTAAAGGGGTAAGGATGAATTTTTTTGAAAAAAATTGAATTTTTTTTTGATACTCTCATCTCACACCACACATCTCACATTACACATTCTCCACCAGTTTGTCAAATACTTGTCCGCGGACTTTGTAGTTCTTGAACAGTCCGAAGCTTGCGCAGGCGGGGCTCATGATGACGGTGCCGCCTTCGCCGATTTTCAAGCTGTCTGCAAAAGCTTCTTCCAGAGAGGGGAAGATGTTTGCGGTGACTTTGAGCCCGGCCTGCTTCAGCGATTCCAGCATGCGCTCTGCTGTAGCGCCGATGAGCGCGATGCGCTTGAGGTTCGGACGTTCGTTCACCAGAATCTGCGAGAGCTCGGTAAAGTCTGCATTCTTTTCGGAGCCGCCGAGAATGAGTGCGAAGGGGCGCTTCATGCTGGCCGTTGCGGCAATCGTTGCATCGGGGCGAGTGGCGTAGCTGTCGTTAAAGAATTCGATGCCATTCTTTTCGCCCTTGAATTCCATGCGGAAGGGGAGCGTCTCGTAGCTCTTCAGTGCGTTGAATGCATCTGCCACTTTGAATCCCAAGGCCTTGCAAGCGAGCGTTGCTGCGGCCATGTTTTCCAACTGGTAAATGCCGCGTACCTTGCAGTCCGAAAGGTAAAGCTTTTCGCCGTCGATTGCGAGGGTGGCGCCGTCAATAACTGCATCGCCTTCGCCCGCGCTCGGACCGTCTTTAAGGCTAACTGCATACTTGGTCCCAGCGGGGCTTTCAGCTGCAATCTTTGCGGTGGGTGCTGCATCCTTCAAGTACACGCATGTACCGGCACGCTTCTGCCAACGAACCAGGTTTGCTTTCGCGTCCCGGTATTCTTCGACCGTCTTGTGCCAGTCGAGGTGCTCCGTGGAAACACGCAGCACCACGCCCACGTCCGGCGACAGCGACAATGTCATCAGCTGGAAACTCGAAAGTTCCAGAATGCTGATTCGGTCTGCCGTTTCCGTTTCGAGCAAGTCAAGCGCCGGCACACCGAAGTTGCCGCCAATCTCGTTGTTCACGCCGCACTTCGTCAAAATGTGGCTGATCATGCTCACGGTAGAACCCTTGCCCAGCGTACCTGTCACGCCGACAACTTTTTTGGATTTAGTTTGTTCTAAAAACAACTGAATCTGGCTTGTCATGAGGCCGCCGTTCATCTGGAACTTGAACAGCTCCTGGCTCATAGGGTAAACGCCTGCGGAGCGCACCACGGTCACGCAATCCTTAAGACCGTCCAGGTAGCTTTCTCCGCTGCAAACTTTCACGTTCACGCCGGCGGGCACTTGCGGCAAGTTCACCGGATTCTTGTCCATCACTACGATGTCCTTGACTCCGTTACGAACAAGATAATTGAATGTGCTCTGGCCTTCGACGCCAAAACCCAAAACTCCGACCGGTGCGACTAATGTATTCTGCATATAAAACCTCGGGAAAAGAAATTAAAAAAATCCGCCCTTTTCACAAGGGCGGACTTCGTAATGCGGTCGGACAGACTTGAACTGTCATGGGATCGCTCCCACTAGCACCTCAAGCTAGCGTGTCTACCAATTCCACCACGACCGCAGCATTGCCTGCGCAGCCTAAGCCGCGCGAGACAAAACCTTATTCAGCTGCGGGAGCTTCGGTAGCCGGAGCAACGTCGGCGGCCGGTGCAGCAGGTGCTGCAAAGTCAGCCGGGAGTGCCGGAGCCGGGGCATGCTGCTGGGCAGCGTTTTCACGGGTAGCCTTCTGCATCGAAGATTCTTCCACAGTCTGGTCCTGCTTAGCAGTAATCAGGCCGAGGGCGAACACGACGATAAAGAAGATCACGGCCACGACGCGGGTCAACTTCTGGATGAAGGTCGCGGCACCTGCGGTAGAGAATGCAGACTGGGAAGTCATGCCGCCGAGGCCTGCGAGACCACCCATCTTGTCGTTCTGAACCAGAACGAGCAACATGAGGAAGAGGCACAGGAACACGTGGAGGACGATACCAATCCAAAAGAGTGTTGTCATAGTCGTTTTACCTTGAATTTAAAGTTTTAATTAGCGAGCTTCGGCAGCGTCGATGATTTCCTTGAAGGTGTTAGCCTTGAGGCCTGCACCACCGATCAAACCACCGTCGATGTCCTTCTGAGCGAGAAGGCCGGCAGCGTTGGCGCCCTTCATGGAGCCACCGTACTGAATGCGCATGCCTTCAGCAACAGCTTCGCCGTAGATGCCCTTCACAACGGAGCGGACGAAAGCCTGGGTGTCCTGAGCCTGTTCGTCGGTAGCGGTAACGCCAGTACCGATTGCCCAAACCGGTTCGTAAGCGAGAACGCACTTGGCAGCGTCTTCAGCAGAAACGCCTTCGAAAGCGCCCTTCACCTGGGTGGAGAGAACTTCTTCGAGCTTGCCGCCGTTGCGCTGGTCGAGGGTTTCGCCAATGCAGATAATCGGCTTCAGGCCGGCTTCGAGGGTCTTCTTGACCTTGAGGTTCACAGTTTCTTCAGTTTCGTGGAAGTACTGGCGCTGTTCGGAGTGGCCGATGATGATGTATTCGGCACCGATTTCCTTGACCATGTCCACAGAAACCTTACCAGTGTATGCGCCCTGGTCCTTCCAGTGGATGTCCTGGATGGCGAGCTTCACGTTGGAACCCTTGATGACGTCGGCGACCTTGGCAGCGGCGAGGTAAGTCGGGGCGATGACAACTTCGGTCTTCTTCACGTCCTTGACGGCTTCCACGATATCCTTAGCGAGCTGAATGGATTCGCTAACGGTCTTGTTCATCTTCCAGTTACCAGCGATGATATACTGACGCATAATTAACTCCTTGAGAGGTTTAAAATTTAACGCGCCTAAATTTAGTAAAAAAAGACCGCCCCCGGTAGTCCGAGGGCGTATCTTTTCGCATAAAAGTCGCTTATTAGTAGTTAGAGGAATGCTTGGAGGTCGGAGCCGGGGATCCACCGTAGCGGTCGCCTTCGATCTTTTCAAGAATCCATTCTTCTTCGTAGCCCTTCAAGCGAGCCTGGTCGGGGTGCTTCCAGAAGAGGCGGGTAATGAGTTCGCCTTCACGGGTGTAGTATTCCCACACGCTCTGCTTTTCGGTAGTTCTTTCGTGATCAGGGGGTCCCCACAAGAGGTTCACCATATCATTGGTCATGCCTTCTTCGATATAGCCCTGCTTGAACACGTCCTTCAGGCGCTTGTCGATACCCATGCTTTCCTTGACGGCAAAGTATTCGCGTTCGTATTCGTTGCGACCTTCGCCGCGTTCAATCAGGATGGGGGAGGAATAGCGGTTTGAGCAGGCCCAGAACATCAGGGCGCTTATGCCAAGCACGCAAATATGAGAGAGCTTCATAGTGACTCCTATAAATTAATGCCTACAAAATAAGAATTTATGGCGCAAATGGGGAAAATATTTTAAATTTTATTCCGAAATGACTTATTTTAAGAAATTATTGGCCTTTTCTATAATTTTTTTTACTTGTAACGTCGCGTCTTTTGCCGATGGTTTCAACGAAAATGCGAATTTTGGCTTCCGCTATGGTCCCAACCTTTCTTGGAGCCTGATTGGAAATACGCCTTTTGTGTGGGGTCAGTGGCTTCCCCAGGCAACAGGCATGCTGCATTACACCTGGCTCGAACCTCTCGATGAACTTTCTTATGGTGAACGCCTCGAAAATTTGCCGACATACCTGCGCATGGACGCGGCCATAGAGGTTTCTCCCTTTTATGCAGGGTATCTGGCAGGTATCGGTATTCGACCGTTCAAGACCAATCCGCAACTCGAGGCTAACGTTGTCTACGAAAGCTATCTCTATATGCGCTCGAATCTGGAAATGGTCACCGCCGAAGTGGAGGGCGAGGGCCGCATTGCTGAAAGCTGGAATGCCGATTATATCGTGGACAACATCTACAAAGATGATGCCGCCTTCGATTACACTCAGTTAATCGACATGGCCTTCAGCTTTAGCTATTCTTTGCCCAAGGGTTCTATTCTCGGGGTCAAGTTCCACTATATCTTGTTGGATGTCAGTACCGATTTCGATGGCAAGAGCTATGACTATCGCAGGAATATCCCCGTGTTTAGCCGCGATTTCCTGCTGGCGCTCGATACCTACGGCCGCATTCCTTTCACAAACCATTTCGCCGCCATTTTCGAATCCAACTTCTACAAGACCGGTTTCTTGCGCGAAAAGAATACGGTGCAAAAAGAATCCCTCGGTTACGGCAAGGCCATGCTTGGCGGTCATTTCTTCTGGAACGAGGGCCTTCAGAATATTATCTTGGAAGTGGGCGGCTGGAAACGTGTTGAAAAGCGTTTCTATGGTGGATCACTCGCGCAACAGTTCCTGGTTCAGCTTGAGTATCAGGGGTATTTTTCTTTCCCCTTTCACAGGAATTTTTCTAAATAAATCCGGCAGTGGCGGTTTCGGCTTGCCTTCGACGCTGTTCTTGAGCGGGTCGGCCTGCAACGCCTGGACGGTATAGGCGGAGCGGATCCAGAGTTCGCCGCTGTACCTTTCGCTTTCGAGCTTTACCAAGGTTGGCAACATTTCGCCGGAATAGTTTTTCCACTGGCGAATCCAGAAGGAGCGTTTTTCTTTGCGAGCCCCGTTCATTGTCACCTTGGACGGTTGCGGGAGGCTGTCAGCCACGAGGCTCCACCAGGCCATGGAGAATGCGGTCGAAAGAATGTTTGGCTTCTGGATCGTCGAATCACGGCACAGGAACTGGCCGTTTGCGAGCAGTTCCATGTCGTCAAGCTTCAGCGGTGTCTCGCCGATATTTTCTTTCAGGTGGTGAGTTCCCAGCTGACGCTTGACCTTGATGTCCGGGAATTCCATATAGCGGTATTCGCCCGCGGTAATGAAATTGAATTTAGGAACGTTTGGCTGGTTTACGAAGAATGTGTCCAATGCTTCGGGGTGATGGCGCCATTCTACATCGAGGCTCACTCGGGACATCTTCTCGTTCACGAAGAAGCCTTCGATATTCACGACCATCGGGCTATTCAGCAAAAAATGGGGGCAGGATGTCTGGCAAAAGGCTGCGGAGCATGCAAACGTAAAGATTGTTGCTGCTGTCCGTAGGGTTGCCTTCATAAGTTCTGCCTTCATGTTCCGGAATATAGCAAATTTACAACAAAGGAAAACCCCGACCCATCCCAATGGCTAAAGGATAGGCCAGGGTTTGTTGCTCTTCAGGAAGAAAATGTTTGGGTAGGGGACTATGCGTCTTCTTCGACGCTTACGCTTTCGCTGTCGTCAGCTTCGATGGCGTCGCCTTCGTTCAGCTTGAACAGTTCAACGTCCTTCATGCTTTCGCGGATCTTCTGCTCGATTTCGTTGCAGAGTTCCACGTTGTCCTTCAGGAACAGGCGGGTGTTTTCACGACCCTGGCCGATGCGTTCGTTGTTGTAGCTGAACCAGGAACCGCTCTTCTGGATGATGTCGAGTTCGGTAGCGAGGTCGAGGATCGATGCTTCGCGAGAAATACCGCAACCGTAAAGGATGTCGAATTCGCACTGGGTAAACGGGGCTGCCACCTTGTTCTTCACAACCTTCACGCGGGTGCGGTTGCCGATGACTTCTTCGCCGTCCTTGATGGCTGCAATGCGGCGGATGTCGATACGCTGGGTTGCGTAGAACTTCAGGGCGTTACCGCCGGTGGTGGTTTCGGGGTTGCCGAACATCACGCCAATCTTCATACGCAGCTGGTTGATGAACAGCATGCAGGTGTTGGACTTCGAAAGGATGCCGGTGAGCTTGCGCAGGGCCTGGCTCATGAGGCGGGCCTGCAGACCCACATGGTTGTCGCCCATTTCGCCGTTAATTTCGGCCTGCGGCACGAGGGCTGCCACGGAGTCAATCACGATGATATCGATGGCGCCGGAACGGACGAGGGTTTCGGCGATATCGAGGGCCTGTTCACCGGTGTCCGGCTGAGAAACCAGGAGGGATTCGATGTCCACGCCGAGCTTGCGAGCGTAGACTGCGTCAAAAGCGTGTTCTGCGTCGATAAAGGCTGCCACACCGCCAAGTTTCTGGGCTTCGGCAATGGCGTGCAGGGTCAAGGTCGTCTTACCCGAAGATTCAGGTCCGTAAATTTCGATGATACGGCCGCGGGGGAATCCGCCAACGCCGAGGGCCATGTCGAGCTGGATACAACCCGTAGGAATCACGGGAATGTCTTCGACGGGCTGCTGGCCCAGGGCCATGATGGAACCTTTACCATAATTCTTCTCAATTTGGGCGATGGCGGCTTCTACTGCCTTGGCCTTGTCTGCGGAAAGGTTGCTAGTCGGGGTGTTAGTTGTTTTCTTAGCCATGTTGGACTCCATTTTGTTTTTTCGTTTTTAAATATAACATTTAGTGTTCACTTGTGCAAGTGCTTTTTTGGTTATTCAGTAAAAAAAGTAGCTTGCCCAATACACTATACACGCTTTTTTCGCGCACCTCGGTACGGTTTCCTTCGAAAATTTTACAAAAAGCCTCGTTTTGCAAACTATTGGCGACAGCCATCCATACCGTGCCGACAGGTTTGCCGGGTTCTGCCCCGGTAGGGCCTGCGATTCCGGAAGTGGCAATTGCCCATTCGCAACCGAACTTTTTGCGGGCGCCTTCGGCCATGGCTTTAACCGTTTCGGCCGATACTGCACCTTCTGTTTCGAGTACCTGGTGTGGGACACCGAGCAGGGATTCCTTGATTTCGTTCTGGTAAGCGACAATGCCGCCGGCTAAAATCGCGGAACTCCCCGGAATATCGACAATGTGGCTTGCCACAAGGCCACCCGTGAGCGATTCGGCGGTGGCTACCATTTCGCCCCGTTCCAAAAGCGCTTTCTGGATTGCTTGCGCAAGTGCCTTGGTGCTCATTTCGATATCCGTTTCGTGTGCCATGTTGTTTCCTTTACGTGTTCAAATATACATAAAGATTGTGTCATATTTTGACAATAGAGCCAATCTGCTAAAAAAGTAGAAAAAATAAACCCCGGGGAATCCCGGGGTCTAGCAAATAGAGTGCTTCTTGAATTAGAAATTGACGTAGACTGCAGAACCCACCGTAATCATGGGGTCGTCGCCGTGGTTTATTGATGTGACGCCTACGTAGTCTTCTCCAAGCTGAATCTTGCCATGTAGGTCGAGAGATACGTAGTCGTTAAAGGCAATCTTGAAGCCTGCAAACGGGGCGAGTCCGAATTTTCCGGTGTAGCTGTCACCCACGTGGTGTCCTTCATCGATATACTTGCCAATAAGCATGCCCAGCTCAAAGCCTGCGTACGGAATGAATACCTGGGATATTTCAAAGTCGGCTTCGGCGTCCAGGTTTAGACGCTGGGGAGGCATGAGCTTATTTTCGCCTTCGGTTTCTATGTACAGACCGAATTCAGATCCGAGATTCACCAAACCGAATTTCTGGAAGAACTGGGCGCCGAAATGGAATGCAAACGCATAATCCGGATAGTACAGGTTGGTGCTAGCAGTCGGAATGGTGATGTCCAGGAATGCGTTCATAAACGGCAGGAACTGGTATCTGAACATTGTCTGGAGATTCCTTGCGCCGTTCCAAGTTTGAAAGCTGCCTGCGTGGAAGCAGAAAAGGGTGTAGGGCAGTTCGATGCCGAATTCAAAGTGGGTTGCGGGCGAAAAACGCACGCCGCCAGTAACCATAAATTCGGTAAAGGGATCCTGGATCTCGCTGCTGAAATCGAGTTTAGCTTGACCCTTGTGGCTTTCTTTAACAGGGTAGTAATCCCATGTGGCAAAAGAGGTTGTGGCTGCAATAGCGGCAGCAAGAATGATTTTCTTTAACATGATGTTGTCTCCTAACCTAAATGGTATTCAAAAAATAGAAATCTTATTTGACGCAGGCCACATTTTGTGAATATTTCTTATAAATCATTTTACTATCTTTCCTCCCGATGTTTTTGCGCTCATTTGTTTTATGCTTGTTTTATGCACTGTTCTTTGGAACAGCGGCTTGGGCGCAGGCTGACTCCGTGAATGTCGATTCGGTGGCAGCTGATTCCGTAGTGGCGGCAGATCCGTTGCAAAAGGGCAAGACGGGTATTGTCGCAATCGACACGCTCTCCGTTAATGAATGGGATATTCCCACCAAGCGTAATTCCCTTGCCATGACCATGCTTTTTGCCATTTTCCCGGGTGGCGGTCAGTTTTATACGGAACATTATGTGCGTGGCGGCTTTATTACGGGTATAGAACTTTTGCTTCTGTACGAGGTTACGGCGAACAAGAGCTACCAGCATCGTCGTGTGCTCGAACAGGCTCAACCCCTGCGTGATTCCGTGGCGTTCTATACCAATAAGGTCTTGCGCGAGAAAAACCGCGATAGTCTTGCGTACTATCACGAAAAAAGAACCGAGTTTATTGCCCGTGTTCACGAAAAGAGCGACAAGAAAATGGAACAGGAAGACCTGCGAAAGGCTGAAACCGCCTGGATGTATGGCCTTTACCTGTACAGCTTCTTTGATGCCTTTGGAATCTGGTACAACAATAATTACCGCAGCGTTGAACTCAAGAGCATGAAGACGGCTTTGCTATGGTCCATTATCCCCGGCTTTGGACAGATGTACAACCGTGAGTTCGGCAAGATGGGCCTATTGTACATGGCGTTCATCGGTTCTGCCACCAGTATCTGGACATCCCAGAACATGGTGGAATATTACTTGGACCGAAAGCATATCGTGGAACAAGAAAGTACCACTTCCGAAGAATACGAACGTGTTGCTGAACGTGTGACTTATTACCGTAAGAACCGCAACCAGTACATTTGGGCGATTGCTTTACTTTATTTGTATTCTGTAGGCGATGCCGCTGTCGATGCTTTGCTCAGCGATTTTGACAACCCCATGCACCTGGCCGTTTTACCGCGTCTCGAAGGCGGCGTCCAGGCCCTTATGACGTTTGACTTCTAGCCAATCTTCAATGGCGCCATCTGGATGCCGTCATGAATCTTCGTAAACGTTCCGCGGTAATGTCCGTCTGCGTTACGCTTGAATTCAAAGCGGGTCACCATGGCGTAGCTGAATGCCCCTTCCACGAACTGTTCGTCGGGGAGCCCGCAGGCGAAGTGCTGCAGTGCTGCGATCACGCCCGCATGCGTAATCCACAAAAATTCGCCATTGTCATCGAGCGTGTCCAGCAAGGACTGCACACGGCGGTCGATGTCGTAAAAGCATTCGCCGCCCTTGAATTTATAGCCGCGTAAGTCGTGTGCCCATGCCGCCATTTCTTCACGGGGAACTTCCGTGAGCTTTTGACCTTCCCAAGATCCGAAATTCATTTCGATGATTTCGTCGCGCTTTTCCATGGTAAGCCCGGTGGCCTTTTCTGCCTTTTCTGCCAGTCGCAGGCAGCGCTTGAGGGGGCTTGTGTACATGCGTGTGGGTTTTGCGCCTGCGCCCTTTAGGGCTTTTAGGGCTCCGTCGCTTTCTTCTTCAAAAGTAGGGGAGACATCAAAGTCCAGTCTGCCGTAGCAGACGTCGTTCGGATTGTAGGGCTTGGTGTGGCGAATGGTCCAAAGAATCATAAAATCTCAACAAAAAAAGCCCTGGTAAGGGCAAAAAAAAAAATCCTAGGCTACCTGAGCACATAAAAATCCGCAAGTCCGTTGCTGCTTTCGCCCTGGCGATTTGCCCGCAAATAGTCATTGCGCAGGGCCTAGGAACCCGTAATTTAGCAATATGTCGTGATTTTTGTCAAGATAAAGTGGGTTAAACTGCAAAAATCCATGACTTTGGACATCCAATCCATGAAATTCGTCTAGAAATGTGAAAAAAAAGTAACCTATGTAAATAAAATTAATTATTTTTGAGGTTAGGAGTGCAAAACCTGTGGTTGCAGGGGGTAAATCATGAAGAATGTAAGAAAAATGTTAGATAAATTATGGATAATTTTTGCCATGGTGGGGACTGTCTCCGCTATGGATATTGCACCGTTTTACTTCGGTAATGCCGCAGGTACGGATGCCGAAACTCAGGAAGCCGAATGGAACTACCTGATGAAGTACAAGATGTTCGGTGCCAGTGGAATTAAGTTTGAAAATGGCAATATCCGTGTGACCGATTCTGTGGGATGGTTTGGAACCTCCCATGGTAATCTTTCTTTTCAGAATGGAGATGATTCCATTGGAGGCCCCATTTTAATTGGGGGGGATATCGATATTAAAATGGGCCCAGAGGTTTTTGTAAATGGACCTGTAAATGTGACAGGAAACATTCTTGTTGGTCAGGAAACCAATTTTGCGTCTAAGCCTAATGAATTCCATGGACATCAGTGTGTTCAAGGAGATGTTCCTAGTGTGTATGCTTCGCTTATAGGAAACGAGTATAAACATTTCGGTGTTGAGGGGACTGCTTCTGTCAATAGTAATAACGGTTATAAAGATTGCTTAGATACCACAAAAGGACTTAAAGTTCCTGAAGTGCGGAACAATCTGTACATACCTGAATTAAATACTGCTCCGACCTATTCAACAAAATTGAAAACTCGAGTCACAGATCTTAATACGGGTGCAATTGAAGAAAAAAATGAATTTGTAACGGCAGTTGAAGTTAACAACGCGGTTTATGAAATTTATATTCCTGAAGGAGACCCCCAGGAGCCCTTTGATATTTATCTTGATCACATTACATTGACAAATGATGCGACCCTTTTGTTTAATATGCAAAATGGAGGTCGCCTTACTAGAATTTTCCTGGAGAATGGAATATCTTTTTCGTCGCAAACAAATATTGCTGTTCAATATGATACATTGGACAATGGAACCTATATAAGACAAGATAACGAGGACTATAATGGAACGTTGCTCTTCTATACAACAGAAGACATTATGTTCCAGTCTACCAACCAGAACAGCCATCCGTCACTTCAGGGTTCAATTCTCACGACGGGTACAATTACCATTAATGACCATATTAAGCTGGCCGGTCAGTTGCTTGCGAATATGATTCGGATTAATTTCAATTTTGACGGAAGTAACTTTATCTTCGTTCCGTTTAATCCGGTTACATTGGACTTTGACCCGACGGCCCTTGCCGAAGGCAAGTTCATTGAAAATAACTTGACCGTTCTTGTGCCGATTAAGCTTGATACGCTTTCGTCGGTGGATGTCAGCTTTAAGTATTGCTTTGACATAAAGGATTCCAGCCTTACGGATCCGACGTCCAAGATTGCCTCTATTCAGGACTTTAACAGTATTCCTCACGTTTGTGGGGTCGATACGGGTTCTGTAAAGATCCTGCTGGGCGATACAGTTCCTCGTGGTGTTTATGAGGTTTACATCAACGTCGCTATAGATACTCTCTTCGAAGGACAAGAAACCCTTCCGATGAAGGTGTTTGGTCTGGCTGGGGCCGTGTTGCCGGGTAACAAGCGTCAGGGCTCTTTCCCGCTCCCGATTATCGATGATCCGACTCCGGCATCCCTTAAGAAGATTGTCCTGGATTCCGTTCCTGAAAATTCGCCTGTCGGTACACGTATCGATAGCCTGATTGCAATCCGTGGTGACAAACTCTGCACCCATTGTAAATTCGCACTTGTCGATTCTACCGATTATGTGAATGTGTCTGAATCCGGCTTGGTGACTGTTAAGGATAGCTCTATTTTGGACTACGAATCGATTACTGAAATCAAGATTCGTGTATTTGTGATAGATACCTTGTATCAAAAGACTTCTGATACCACGGTTACAATCCCTGTTCTCAATGTGAACGAATCCCCGATTCTTGATGCTCAGGAATTTGATATTGCCGAACATATGCCGCCTACAACTCGTGTTGATTCTATAAAGTGGAAGGAACATGATTCCATACCTGAATTTAGGCAGGATATTTTTGAAGCAATCGGTGGGGCTACAGATGTGTTCGCTGTTGATTCGACCGGTGTAATCACCACGAAGAAAGAACTGGATTACGAAACCATGGAAACCACTTATATCTTGGTGGTCAAGTTGGTTGACAAGAATAATCCGGCACTCTTCGATATCGACACGATGACGATTCATGTGCACAACGTGAACGAACCGCCGGTTATTACCACCGATACGTTACATGTCACGGAAAATCCCAAGAAGGGGACGGACGTGGGTGTTGTTGAGGCGAAGGATCCTGATGTGGACGATACCTGGACCTTTACCCTGGTCAAGGATGATAGCGATTGCTTTGAAATGGCTCCGGACGGTTCTGTTACAGTCAAGAAGGACAACTGCCTGGATCGCGAAAAGACTCCGTTTGTTCAGATTACGGTGAAAGTCACGGATGTTGGCGGACTTTCTCATGTAAAGAATGTTACCGTCGTGGTTGACGATGTTCCGGGTCCGACCATTGATATTGTCGAGGCCAGCAACGAAGACACGACTTGGAAGTATCCTGAAGTCATCTATACGAACAAGGATTCTCTCAATGTATGCTGGGAAGTGAACAAGGTAAGACAGCCTTGCGCCGATACCACTCTGAAACCGGGCATAAACAGAATCTGCAAGGAAGTCTGTGATGTGGACGGCTTCGAAGGGTGCGCCCAGGATTGCTTCACCGCGTATTACAGCGATATTTCGCCGGTGGTTACGGTTTCTGCCGCAAATGATGCCAACTTGGCAAGCAACATCTATACGATTGTGGAACGTCCTGCCGATTCCGATACCAACGTGTATGTCAAGGATACGGTGAGCCGTATTACGGTGACTATTACGGACAAGGATCCCATTGACGGCGATACCACGTACAGCTTTACCATTCCTGTGGACTTGACCAAGAAGGTAAATGTCCCGCAGACTACTTATGATGCTCTTTCTGCCGTGGCGAACCAGACGGTGGCCCTTGACGTGCTGCATGCCAATACGACAAGTACGCCGATCAATGGCAACAGCGTGCTGAATTCTTATCCCACGAAGGTTGCTGGCTTGGATGTGACGGTCAGCTATGTTACCGACAACAAGGGCAACGTGGTGAAGCAGGCTGTTGTAAATGAGAAGGGCAAGGTCGACTCCATTGAAGTTATTACCATCTCTTACGAGACGGTGATTGACGGCCAGACGGTGACGGTTTCTTACCAGGCTGATGCCGAAACCGGCAAGGCTCTCTACGTGGACGGCAATGGCGGCTTTATCGCATCCAAGAACGCAGACCGCTCTAGCGGAATCTTCAAGGTCTCTTACGACTATGTGGACAAGGCTACGGGCAATTCTGTGGAACTGACCTATGTCGTAGACCGAAAGGGCAACATGGTCAAGAACCCGGATGGCGACCGAGGCTACCAGGTGTCTTACACCTATGTGGACAAGTATGGCAATGCTGCCAAGCAGGCCGTGTTCGTGGTACTTGACCAGACGCTTCCGGTGGTCGAAATCCTTTCTCCCACGAACAAGCAGGTTGTCCGCTCCAATTCTGTGAAGGTGGAATGGACTATCGACGGCGTGAAGCAGGATACCCTCGTGTTGCAGGGCCTTGAAAAGGGACCCAATGTAATCGTGCGCTTCTACAAGGATAAGGCCGGTAACGAGGCCTCTGATACCGTGTACGTGATCATGAAGGACAGCAAGGATATCGATATCTCGGTGGAACAACCTGTAACGGTTGTGACCAAGGATAAGGTTGATGAATACTATGCTGCTAATCCGCCCAAGAAGGGCCAGACCTTTGCTGTAAGCATTAGGAACCCCTCTACCGAAGAAGAAGTGGAAACCTTGATCGGTGGCAGCTTCAAGACCCAGGAGGGTAGCGGCGAGACTCCGTACCCGGGAGTCAAGAGCTCCAAGCATTTGGGCCCGACTCTTGCTCTGGATGTCAAGTTGCCTACCGTAAGCGGCGTTGGTGGCCTTGCCACCCTTGACGACTTGATTCTTCCGAATGGAAAAATCTCGAATAAGGGTATCGGTGTTGATACAACGGGTCTTGACGAAGAAGCCAAGGCTGGCTACAAGGAATACACTGTCGAAGAATACGTATCGACCTTCTGCGAATCTGGAACCACTGTTCCCAGTGACCTGAGCCAGTTCAACCTGTACGATATCAAGCTGAAAACCAGGGTCTGGGTCTATACCTCGTTGGGCAACTACGTGAACGATATCGGATTTACCCAGGAACTGAACGATCCGAATTTCGCAAATGAGGCCGGCATGACGCAGATGTTCCTTGAACTGAAACCGGATAAGGATGGCTACGTACACGCCGGGAACAAGAAGCTTATGGCTACCGGTGCTTACGTATACAAGGTCGATGCGAAGTTGACCAACCACCTGCGTTGCTCCATTCCGCCCTTCGACGGCAACAACGCTAAGGTTGCTGGCGACACCTTCAGCTCCAACGACGAACTCCTGAAGCCCTTCGGCTACAAGCGCCCGTCCCATAAGAAGAAATAGTCCCTTATGTGAGATGCCCGCTTAGGCGGGCTTCTTGAATTCAGACGAAAAACGGCGGTTTGTTTCCTTGACTTTACAAAATGGCTGCCGAAAAAGCGTGTCTCTGGTCACGCAATTTTGCGCTTTTGATAAAATGTGAGTTTCTTGTGAATAAATTGGAATAAATATGAATGCTTTTTCTATATTACTATTGTAATAATTATAAAAGTTTTGTATCTTTTATAATGGTAAAATACAGGGGTGTATTATACACTAAAGCTTTTTAGGAGTTTATTATGTGGTTTGGAAAGAACATAATGACAAAACTCGGCCTTGCACTGGCATTGGCAGTTCCCGCTTTTGCTGCGGATGTAAAAGATATGTACCCATTGAAGTTTGGTTCTTTGAGTGACGAACTTCAGGCTCAGTATTGGAACGATTTGATGTCGTTTAAAATGTGGGGTACTGACCGAATTTATTTTACAAAGGTGACTCTGACGGATAAAGTTGGTGCAGTGGGTACTGCCGGTAATTTTGATTGGACTGGTGGAGCTGGCTTTGAATTGGGTGGCCCTGTTCTAGTTGAAGGAAACTTTGATGGTGGGGGACAGGAATTTTTTACATCTGGCCCTGCTCGAATTAATGGGCACATGCTTTTGAGTGGTGATAAGGAAAATAATACTCTTGTTGGAACCTATTGCATTGATGGTGATGATGGTGGAGTAACCGTTAATTCAATTACAGAACGAGCTTGCGAACGTGGAAACAATCTTGTAGATGAAGAAGGCAAACCGTTACATTGTGAACTGAGAACAGGACCTAGCGCTAAAACGGGGCCTTGCGCTGATGTGAAACCTGTTCCTAAGGATTTGTTCATTCCGACCTATCCGTTTGGATCGGCTGGGACTACAGATTTAGGCTCTGTGAGTGTGGGTAATCGTGTAGAGCGCTTTATCGATGTCCCCCCCGTTGAGTATGATGAAGATGGTAATATTACAAAGAAAATGTATGATTATGAATTGTCTAAACTCGATTTGGGCGATGGAGCAAAGTTTTTTGTTCGTATCGGCTCCACGAAAAGTTTAGCACGTTTTTTTGTAAATGGAAAAATTACATTAACGTCTTCGTCTACGATACAGGTTGTTCTTGTTAATAATGGAAGTTGGGATGGTTCAAAGTGGGTTGGTGGCGATACCATTCATGTTCCTGATACTTCTTATGCTGGAAATTTGCTGTTCTATACAAATGACGATTTGATATTGCCTTCTATGAATGGAAAAGAAATCTTGTTGGAAGGAACCTTTATGTCTACCAAAACGATTGATATTGGTTCAAATCTCTATTTGGCAGGTCAGTTCTTGGCCAAAGAGATTAAGATTTCTAATGACTTGCATGGTGAAGGCTTTAAATATGTTCCGTTTAATGCGCCCGTTATAACGGCTAGTGGAACTGATAATATTATTGAGGAAGGACGTGACGATAATGTAAACATAGTCCTTGATAAAACGCCTAGTACTGATATTAGGTTTGAATACTGTTATTATTTTGAAGGTAAAAAAAATAGTGAAACCGATAAAGCTATAGCGGCTGATGTTGAATACGTTGTGGATATGGATAAAAATGCTCATGCTAGCGTGCCTATTTATGATCCATCAACCTATGATCCTACGACTAATTTGTGTAGTGGTTTAAAACCGTTGAAATCAAGTTTTAAGGAAGGGTCTCAGAAACTTACAACTCCGATAATTCTTCATGCATATGCTGATGGGGTTGTGGAAAATGAATATGAAGAATTCAAAATATGGATTCTGAATCTTGAAGGTGCTGTTTTGGAGACTGGTAAGCATGAAGGTCCGATTACGTTAAAGATTCATGATATAGATGGTAAACCCAAGGGTGCTGATATTACGGTTGAAGGAACAGAAGATGTCCCGTATAAGTTTGATGTGTTCAATGTTACGAATGCTGCTGGCTCTGCAGTTATAACTGATTATTTTGTAAAAATAGAATCCTTGCCGACAGCAGGTTCTCTTGTTTTAATTGATGATAAAGGTAAATCTGTTCCTGTTAAAGCTAAAGATAAAATTTCATCTGCAGATATTGCCGCAGGTAATTTTGTCTTCAAGTTTGATCCTGATGATTATACCGAGGGCCCAACGCCTGATCCTAGTAAGGATATTGAACGCTATAATTTTGAATTCAGGGTTGTTGATGCAAGGAATAACGCTGAATCTAAATCGTCTTACAAAGTGTTGGTAACGGTTGATCCTGTTAATGATGCCCCCGTTGCAAGTAAGACCGTCTTTACCATTCCTGAAAAAAGTGTGTCTACAACATCGAAAACGTATGCTGAATCTGAGGCTTCTGATGGCGCTTTCGATGCAACTGATGTTGATGATCCTAAGGATGCCTTGACTTATAAGTTTGATGATAACTTTGGTGCTGGTTATACTGAAGAAAACTATAATCATGTGACTAGTCTTTATGGCATTGAAGAAAATACAGGAAAAATCTATGTTAAAGAAGGTGCTGAGCTCGATTATGAATCCGCTGATAGAGAACTTACGATTCGCGTAGTCATTACCGATAAGAGTTCTTCGACTGGAAAGGATGAAGATATCAAGTCTACGTCGGTTGAGGCTGTCATCAAGATTACTGATGTCAATGAGTCTCCGGTTGCTAAAGATCTTGAAGTGGCGTTATACGAAGTTACGCCGAAGAGTCCGATTGCTAAGGATTCCGTAATCGGTCAGGTCGAAGCCGTTGATCCGGATTCCCTGAGCAATGGCTTGTATGACTATCTTGAATACTATCTCGATAAAAATGCGGATGTTCCTTTTGCTGTTAATAAGTTTACGGGTGAAGTTTCTGTAAAGGATCCTGCAAAGCTTGATTATGAAGACGCTACAATCGTAGACCATAAGTTTGTATTTGATGTGAGTGTCAAGAATTGTGTGTTGGATGCTACTACTAGAAAGCCGACTGATGTATGTCTTGAAGATGTCTCGACAGTGACGATTGAATTGAAAAACGTCAACGAACCGCCTATCGTGATTGACTCTACGGGTGATACAATCTCGGTTGCTGAAAATTCGCCGGTTGGTTTGACGAAGATGGCGTATTTTGAAGTTACTGATCCTGACGAAGAAGATAATGCCAATCTGTTGACGCAGATTGTTCCGAACATTACAGATAATAAAAAGAAGAGCGGTGTTGTCTCTGCGGAAGAC
>JAEEGG010005536.1_pt1 | contig 29905 bp, 23 predicted proteins | sample 9134161 | NCBI WGS metagenome assembly JAEEGG01 (sample SAMN16246543, study PRJNA631951) | gut metagenome | biome: gut microbiome; feature: rumen; material: CR-attached | host: Bos | place: Iran: Karaj | collected 2018-10
TCAGGCTTTTTCCGGTACGTTCTCCGGGAAAACGGCAGGACGGGAATGCGGCAGGGCAGGAATTCAAATGTGATGAAGAGGGGGTAACCATGCCTTTTATTGATGTCAGGGTGGCTAAAAAGCTTTCCGATTCCGAGAAGGAGAATCTTAAAACCGCGCTGGGCAAGGCCGCAGCTATTATTCACAAGCCGGAGAGCTATCTTATGGTAGCCATCAGCGATGGCGCCGATCTCTGGTTTGCCGGCAAAAAACAGCCCGCGGGAGCCTTTGTTGCCGTGAGTCTGTACGGGAGCGCCTCGTCCCAGGATTACAACAGGATGACCGCGGAGCTCACCAGGATTCTCACTTCTGATTACGGAGTGGACGGCGGCGCTCTCTATATCACCTATACTCCGGTATCCGACTGGGGCTGGAACGGTTCTAATTTCTGACAGTAATTTCCGACAGAAAACGGCTCTCCGGGTGCCGGAGATGCCGGAACCGGCCGATGCCTGTTTTGTGATCCCGGACAGACTGCGGCGGGGGAGCTTGTGATTTTTCATGACCTGAAAAACATTATTTTTCAGGTTTTTTGTATATAATCTCCCTCCGGATCCGTCTTTCCTTCCTGAATGTGCCTTATATGCTTCGCCTCAGTGATTTACGCAACTATCGCCAGACCGTCATAATTGTGGTTATTATGACGCTTATCCTTATGGCAGTGTCTCTGGTGTTTCAGAATAAAATCCGGGAGGTCATGTACGGCAACGTCAAGGATAATTTCGTCCGGCAGTCTCTGATTGAAACCGAAGCCATCAACAAGAGCTTTGCCGGCATTATCGATGCCATGAAGTCCGTGGCGCTGACCCTGGGTGACAGCAAGAACATCGGCGGCAGCAGCTCTATCAGGGCTCTCCAGAGCGTTACCGATGTCACCGGCTTTTCCACGGTGGGGGTGGTGGACATCCACGGCGTTACCCTCCACGGGGACATGATTTCCCGGGACGTTTTTCAGAAGATCTCCGGCGCCTTTCAGGGCAATGCGGTGGTCACCATCGCCTCCTCAACCTCCGGCGGCAGCTATGACGTAATATTTGCGGTGCCCGTCTACAGCATTGACTACATCAAATACGTCATGTTCATTCGCTCCTCGGATGACGAGCTTATCGAGTATCTGAACCGGGGCAACAACTTCATCAAAACCGAAAGAACGGTGATGACGTACCTGCTCTACAATCTTTCCGATGTGGTGTACGTCAATCATTCCACTGACGGGAGACTTTTGCCGTACTTTACCTTTAATGTGCTGAGTCACCGTTATCAGGAAACCTCTCCGGCCGAGATGAAGAACATCATCGAGCAGAACGTCAATGAGATTTACCTCTATAAGGTGGATCGCTATCCGGAGCACTATCTTTCCATCACTCCTACCCAGTTTGACGGCTGGAGCTACGCCATGCTGATTCCCGTGGATGTGGTGAACAACAATCCCCGGGTGGTGATGGGCATGTTCCTGGTGGTAGAGGTAGCCACCATGCTGGTTTTGCTCATCCTGCTCCTGAGCTACGAGTTTACCGTTAACCAGAATCAGAAAAGAATCTACAATCTGGCCTATCAGGATGAGGTTACCGGCCTTTTCAGCAAGGCCCGGCTCCGGGAGGTATTTGACAAGTTTATTGCCGGCAGCTTTGACGGCAAGGATCTCTTCCTGGTGAAGCTGGAAATGGTAAACCGGCAGTATATCACCCGGCTGTACGGCTTCGAGGAGACCGAAAGAATCGAGCTTCATTCCGCGGAGATCTTCCGGCGGGTTACCGATCCCGATGTGTTTATCGCCCGGGTGCAGGACTACTTCGTAATTCTCTATCGCAACGCTGACATTCAGTATGTCCGGGACTATATCGGAGAATTTCTGAAGGATCTGGAAACCATTCCCGGAGTGGATTTCAAGGCCTACTTTGTGGCCGGCATCACCAACTGCGTCTTTGATGAAGAGATCATGAGCGAAACCGGCGGGGATCGACTGGACTATGATCTGGACAACTGCGCCATTGCCATTTCCCAGAAGGCTCTCAATATCAGATGTCACACCATTACGGTATATGACCGGGCCATGCGTCTTGAGATCATCCGTTCCGAGCAGATCGAGCATGAGCTTCAGCCCGCCCTGGATCGGGGAGAATTTCTGGTGTATCTCCAGCCCAAGTATGATCTTAAGACCAACAAGCTGTACGGCGCCGAGGCTCTGATAAGGTGGAACTACAAGTTTGAGGGCATCCGGCCCGCGTATCAGTTTATTCCGATTTTCGAGAGAAACGGCTCCATCGCTCTTATTGACAATTTTGTCTTCAAAACGGTGCTGGAGTGTCAGCGCGCCTGGAAGGAAAAGGGCTACCGCCAGGTGCCGATATCCGTGAACTGTTCTCAGGTGCAGTTTATGAACGCCAATCTGGTTTCGGATCTGGAGCGGCAGATCCAGGGCGCGGAGGATTTGGTGCCCTACATCGACATTGAGATTACGGAAAGCGCCACCATTGACGATGTCAAGCATGTGCAGGAGGTGCTCCGGGACATCAAGAAGCTGGGCTTCAAGATTTCCATGGATGACTTCGGCACCGGATACTCCTCGCTGTCGAATCTTTCTCTCATGCCCTTTGACATCATTAAAATCGACAAGTCCTTTGTGGATCGCATCGATGTGCGCAAGAAGCGTTCTCAGAGCGTGCTTCTGATCAAGGACATTATTTCCATTGCGCACCACTTTAATATTCACACCCTGGTGGAGGGCATTGAGACCTACGAGCAGAAGGAGATCCTCCGGGGACTGGGCTGCGAGTACTGTCAGGGCTACTATTATGCCAAGCCCATGCCGCTTCAGGAGTTCGAGGCTCTTCTGGCGCGGGATGAGTGTTTCATAGACAAGAATACAGAGGGGCAGAAGGCGTGAAGAACTCCAAAGAGTTTGCGGCATATTACCAGCTTCAGGCGATTATGCTGTCCCTGATTGTGATGGGACTGGCCATACTGATTTTGTTTTATTACGATTTCAAGACTCAGGTGGTTATTGAGGATGAACTGGCTCCCAAGCAGAAGGTGATGGTAATGCTGCTGATTAACGGCCTCCGGGGGGACAGCTCCTGGGCCGATGCCCACATTGACGGCCTTCTGGAGGCGGTGAATCATCTGGGCCTTCAGTCTGAAATTCATGACAGCGTGAATCATGAAAAGTGCCTGAGCTACATTGATCGCTTTGTGGAGTCCACCCGGGGCAAGGGCGGGCTTATTATGGCGCCGAGCTATGAGTTTACCGCCTGCATCAACGAGAAGGCCCTGGAGTACCCGCAGTATTTTTTTGCGGGGATATTTGACAACCGGGTGGAGCCGCGGCCGAATCTCCTGTCCTACAGCGGCAAGATGCACAATATCAGATACATTACCGGCATCATGGCCGGGTATGCAGTGGATTCGTCGGAGTTCGGCTTTGTCGCTGCCGAACCGAATCCCGAGACCTACCGGGATGTGAATGCCTTTGCCATGGGACTTCGTTATGTGCGTCCGGATGCCAGACTGCATGTGGTGATGGCTCATACCTGGCATGAGCATGAAAAGATTCAGGATGCCATCAGCCGGCTTTATCATAAATACCCGCGGATTCAGGCCATTACCCACGGCATTGACACCGATGATGTGGATATCTTCTGCTACCATGCGGGCATTCTCTGCATTTCCTACGGCAACAACGGCGGGCACTACTACCGGGAAAATTCCCTGGCCGAGGCTTCCTGGAGATGGGGGGTGTTCTACAAGCACTTCATGTCCTCGGTTAATGAGGGCATGTTCCAGTCCGGCAGCCAGTGGGTGGATTTTCAGTCAGGGAATACCATCATTCGCCATGTGAACTACAAGCTGCTGCCGGATCGGGCTTTGACGGAAATGGATAAGATCTTTAATCTTATGGTGCAGTCCCGTTTTGACGTGTTTACCGGCCCTATCTATGACAACAAGGGAGAACTCCGGCTGTCCCGGGGGGCCCGGCTGGATCCTCTTTACGTCATGTACAGCATGGACTGGTTCGTGGAGGGAGTGGACGAGCTATGAAGTATGACAGACGCATCCTTTTCCTGTGCGTGAACGCGGCGATATTTTCCGTAATACTCTGGTTTATCGTTGACGGCTACAGCTCCTCCATGGGACACAGCGACGGCTACCGGGAGAGCTATTATTCCGACAGCGGCTCGGAGAAGGTGCTCCTGATTCAGAAGGGACTGTCCCGGAACGACAAAAAGAATTATCTCCATCTCCGGGGCTTTGTGGAATCGGCGCGGAATTTTCCGTCCATAGATCTTGCGGTGGTGGAAAACGCCCGGGTCGACAACGTGGGGCGGATCGTAAGCGAGTATGTTTCCCGGGGCTTCACTCACATATTCATTCACGGCTTTGTTTATGATGTGGAGCTGGGAAATCTTTTTCGGTCGTATCCCGGGGTTACCTTTTTCATGTATGACGGAGATTCCCGGGAAAATAATGTGATTAACTACATTCCCCGCACCTATGAAATCAAGTATCTTCAGGGACTTCTGGCGGGACGGATGACCAAAACCGGACACGTGGGGTATATTTCGGAAATCAATCACAACAACAAGGATCGCTCGGTAAATGCCTTCGCTCTCGGGGTGCAGCGGGTTAACCCCTTTGCCAAGGTGCATCTTCTCTGGATCGACGATGATCACGATCTGGGCACTCAGGCGGCTGCCATGCTGATTAAGGAGTCCGGCGCGGACGTTATTAACGGTTCTCTGGATAACTGCCAGTGGTGCGAGCTGGCCGAAGATGCGGGGGTGATGTATTTCGGCGAGTTCGGCGACAAGTCCGGCGCCATCAGGAACCTCAGGCTGGCCACCTTTAATTACAATATGAACGTGGTATATTCGTTCTTTTTCTCCGCCATCAGCAACGGCGAGAGAAAGATCTGGCACAATTACTGGTTTGATTACCGGCAGAAGGTAGTGGAATTCACGCAGCTTAACAGCAACGCCCCGGCAGAGAGCAAAATCGAGATCCGGAACGAAATCGCCCGGATGAGGGAAGGGGTTAACAGAATTTTCTACGGCCCGGTATATTCCAATCGCATGCGTCTTATCATTCCGGCGGACAGTTCGGTTTCCGACCGGTATCTGGAGGATATGCCGCTGTGGCTGAACCAGAATATTGTGGAAATGGGGGTTTTGGAGGGCAAATCTTCAGAATCCGAAGAAGTGCAGGAATTTAACTATGACGGCGCGGTCAGGCTGGCTGAGATGCTGGGGGAACAGTATTCCCAGATCCCGTAACCGCGGAACCGATGAAACCGTTTTTTTAAATCATGTTACAATAGCGTCCGGTTCAGGATGTTTCCGGCAGGCCCCTGAGGCTGCCGCTTTTTATTTTTCAGGAGTTAACAGAGATGGCTACAAAGAAAGACATGGCCAATGTGATTCGCGCTCTCAGCATGGATGCAATTCAGAAGGCAAATTCCGGTCATCCGGGAGCCCCCATGGGCATGGCCGACATTGCCGAAGTGCTGTGGCACGATTTTCTTAATCACAATCCGGCCAATCCCAAATGGTTTAACCGGGATCGCTTTGTGCTTTCCAACGGCCACGGCTCCATGCTGCTGTACTCTCTCCTGCACCTTACCGGCTATGATCTTTCCCTTGAGGATCTGAGGAATTTCAGACAGCTGCATTCCCGCACTCCCGGGCATCCGGAATACGGCTATACCGCCGGCGTGGAGACTACCACCGGCCCTCTGGGGCAGGGCATTACCAATGCCGTGGGCATGGCTCTGGCCGAAAAGGTTCTTGCCGCGCAGTTCAATCGTCCGGGCTATGAGGTGGTTAATCACTATACCTACGTGTTCATGGGGGACGGCTGTCTTATGGAGGGTGTTTCCCATGAGGCCTGTTCTTTGGCCGGCACCCTGAAGCTGGGCAAGCTCATTGCCTTCTGGGACGATAACGGCATCTCCATTGACGGCAAGACCTCCGGCTGGTTTGCCGAGGATACCGCCATGCGCTTTGAGGCTTACGGCTGGCATGTCCAGAAGGTTAACGGACATGATCCTGAGGCCATTGCCGCCGCCGTCAGAAACGCTCAGAACGAGCATGACAAACCCAGCATCATCTGCTGCAAGACCATTATCGGCTTCGGTTCTCCCAGCAAGGAAGGCACCCAGAAGTGTCATGGCTCCCCGCTGGGCGATGAGGAAATTGTACTTGCCAAGGAGAAGCTGGGCTGGAATTACGGGCCCTTCGAGATCCCCGAGGATATTTATCAGGCCTGGAATGCCCGGGAAGCCGGCGCTGCCAAAGAAAAGGCCTGGAATGAGCTTTTTGAAGGGTATCGGAAGGAATATCCGGATCTGGCCGCCGAGCTTTTAAGACGCATTGAGCATAAGCTTCCCGCAGACTGGGCTGAAAAGTCCGCCGCCTATATCCGGGATCTTCAGGCCAATCCTGCCAAGGTAGCTACCAGAAAGGCCAGTCAGAACACCCTGAACGCCTTCGGGCCCCTGCTTCCGGAGTTCCTGGGCGGTTCTGCGGATCTGGCTCCCAGCAACCTCACAGAGTATTCCGGCTCCGTTTCCATTACTCCTGACGATGCTTCCGGAAACTACGTGCATTACGGTGTCCGGGAGTTCGGCATGAGCGCCATCATGAACGGCGTTTATCTCCATGGCGGCTTCATTCCCTACGGCGCTACCTTCCTTATCTTCATGGAATATGCCAAGAATGCCGTGCGCATGAGCGCTCTCATGAAGCTTCCGGTGATCTACGTCTTCACCCATGACTCCATTGGTCTCGGCGAAGACGGCCCCACCCATCAGCCGGTGGAGCAGCTGTCATCCCTCAGACTGACCCCGAACCTCAATACCTGGAGACCCTGCGATCAGGTAGAGTCTGCCGTATGCTGGAAAATGGCCGTGGAATCCCAGGATCGTCCCAGCGCTCTGGTGTTCTCAAGACAGGGACTCCCCCAGATGGAGCGCACTTCCGAGCAGCTTGATGCCATCAGTAAGGGCGGCTACGTGCTCCGGGAAGGCTCAGAGGATCCGGATCTTATCATTATCGCCACCGGTTCCGAGGTGGAGCTGGCCGTGAAGGCTGCCGACGTGCTGGAAAAGGACGGCCGCGAGGTGCGGGTGGTTTCCATGCCCTGCACCGAAGTATTTGATGCCCAGAGTCCGGAATACCGGGAGAGCGTGCTCCCGTCCTCCTGCCGCAGAAGACTGGCCATTGAAGCCGGCGTATCCTCCTTCTGGTACCGTTATGTCGGCCTTGACGGCAAGGTGCTCGGTATGGATACCTACGGCGAATCCGCTCCGGCTGATAAGCTCTTCAAGTTCTTCGGGTTTACCGTGGAAAATGCGGTCTCTCTGGCAGAGAGCATGTTCTAAAACCTGCCTGAACCGGCGTCTTACTGACGTCCGGAGAGCAGCAGATGATTAAGCGATAAAGGGAGGAGAGATCCTCCCTTATTCTGTCTCCGGGGAATTCAGTTTGACATATTGGGAAGCGTTTTAGCAGATCAGGGAATTTCTCAGTCTTCTGACAGCAGGTTTGGCGGGGCTTTTGCCGTCAGTTTAGGTATGGCCCGGAGTGTTAGTCCGGGCCTTTTTGCCTGAGGGCCGAGCCCCGCTCTCAGGTACGGCACGAACTAAAATGAACACCCACCTGCGGGGCGGCGTTTTGCCCATGCCGGAGGCGTATATGTTAAGCTTCCGCATGCCCCCTTATTCCGGCCTTAAGAGACGGTCACACGCTGCGATATTTGAATTACGAGGCAGTTTCAGGGGTAAAGGGGCGGAGCCCCTTTAATCATTAAACAGGAAGCGCCAGAGGCGTCTTCCTTCTTAATTATTATTCCTCGGAACTTTAACTTCCGTTCCTGCCAGTATTGATTGTTCAGGCTTGACAATGTCCGGGATCTGCCGTGGCCGGCTAGGAAGGAGGTTGAGATTTTCAGAGAAACTAAATTTTGCAGACGTTGTCTGCAAAATTGGAGCGGAAGGCGAATCTGACAGTGATTCCGCAGCGGAAACTTGGCATAATGTCTCTGCTTATATATTACTCAGGAACTGTTTGGGAGCAAAACTGCCTGTGGCTTCCGATCAGGCAGGGGAGATCAGATTTTCATTTGAATGCGTGAAAGATCAACTGAAAAGGAGTTTCGCATGGAAGAGATTATTGAAGTGGCTAATGAATTGGATTCGACTTGCGGAATTTCTGACGAGGAGCTTACAGAGCGGTTTAAGGCATCTATCAGAATAGATGATGAAATCAGAAAAATAAAGGGACTTCCTGTAGCCAGATATGACGATGAGTTAAAAAAAGCATACCTTGAATATCCAGATGGGAGGCGCAAGTATGTCGGAGACACTCGCAACACGACTTCCTGAGGTTATGGTATTTGCAGGCCCAAATGGCAGTGGCAAAACAACAATTACAAAGATGGCAAAGACGGTTGGAGAATATGTCAACGCTGATGATATAAAAAGGGCTACGCTATGTACAGATCTTGAAGCGGCAGAAAAGGCTGAAGAACTTCGGGAGAAAATGATTTCTGAAAAGAAGGACTTTACATTTGAAACGGTATTGTCCACAGACAGAAATCTCCTGCTTTTGAGGAGAGCTAAACAGCAGGGGTATTTTGTGCGTGGAATTTATGTGCTAACGTCCGATGTTGAGATAAATATTGCCAGAGTAGAAGCTCGTGAAGCGCTTGGCGGACATGGAGTGCCGGCAGAAAAAATCAGACAGCGTTACGAGCGGGCGCTAAAACTGATTCCTCAGCTTGTAGAAGTGTGTGATGTTTTTCATCTTTATGATAATACCAAAATGCCATTCAGGATTTTTAAGAAAAGGAAAGAGCGCTATTACAGATGGAGCAATAAATATTGGAGCGACACAGACATAGAGATGCTTACTGGAGTTCGAGATTATCCGGATTATTCATGACATTCTTCATCACGTGAGGATAGATTGGACTATGAGATGCTTATGACTGTTGCAAAATAACATCGGCATCTCATGATTAAAAAACGCATCTTCTGTAGTAAGTATGTGTGGGTAAGTGTTTCATACCCTGCCTCAGGTGCGAACTAAAATGAACACGCTTGCTCTGATCTGCGTTCTCCCCATGCCAGATGCCTATATCCAAGCCCCTTTAATTATTATTCCTCGGAACCTCAACCTCTGTTTCTGCCAGTATTTATTGCCAGGCAGGCTATGTCCGGGAACTGCCGTGGCTCGGCGGGGGAGAATGTTAAGATTTTCAGGTAAACTCAATTTTGCAGACGGTGTCTGCAAAATTGCCTTGGTCTCATAACCTTGCGCTGCTTGAAAAACTGAAAAGCATGGAATCTCGTTATTGGTACGGCGCAAAGACTATTGAGAACGGGTGGTCTCTCGCCGTATTGGAGCATCAGATAGCTGCCGGACTCATGGGTCGCGAGCAAGGCAGGAAATTGCAGAATTACGACCGGCTTTTTTCGAAGATATCCCTGCCGGAGCCACAAAGCGAGCTGGCTCTCCAGACGATGAGGGATCCCGGCGTCTTTGATTTCGTGGCACTTGCTGAAAAAATCAAGAAACCCCAAACAAAAGATGATCTGATTAAGAACATCACGGATTTCTTATTGAAGAAGGGCTCAGGATTCGCATACATGGGGCAGCGGTACCCATTAACCCCTGACTTTGATGAATGCCCGCGGGGTATTTTGTTTTACAACACTTTCCTGCACTGTTATGTGGCGGCAGTCGTGGTCGCAGATGCGGCCTCTGATCTGAAAACCGGGCAGTTGATTCCGGAAGCTGCCGAAAAAATGAATCTCTGCCTCTCTCTCTTGCTGATGAAAAGCTGAAAACAGAGAGGGATACCCCCTCAATAGGTTTAATACTGCGCCGGGATAATAAGAACAAGACTGCGGCAGAATATGCGCTTAAGGATATGCAAAAACCTGCCGGAGTGTCAGAGTATCGCTTTACCCGGGAACTCCCGGAGGAGATTAAGCGAGTATTCCCGGAAGCAGATGAATGGGGAGAGTACATCGCGCTGGAACCTGCCATATTATGAGATATGACATGTTCCGGACGGGACTCCGTTTCATGTGTCAAAATCAGCGGATTTGCGAGGATAATATCCTTATGAATACAGACAGGGCGGGGAAAATGGAGTAGAATTAACTCAGTCTGAATAAACCGGCGCTGCGGGTCTTTTATTCTGCGGGGCTGGTTTGGTTTTTTCATTTTTACTCCGTTGAGGATCACACAATGTCTATTATCAAGATGGCTGACTTGGATCTGGCTGGCAAGCGGGTTCTGATTCGCGCAGATTTGAATGTACCTTTAAAGGATGGCAAGGTTGCTTCCGACAAGCGCATAACCGCTACTCTGCCCACCATTAAGCTTGCTCTGGAGAAGGGCGCCAAGGTTATGGTTACCTCCCATCTGGGCCGTCCTACCGAAGGCGAATACAACGAGGAATTCTCCCTTAAGCCTGTAGTTGATTACATGAAGGGACTTCTGGATGTTCCGGTACGTCTGGTAAAGGACTATCTTGATACTCCGGTTGAAGTAAACGAGAATGAAGTGGTAGTTCTGGAAAACTGCCGTTTCAACAAGGGCGAAAAGAAGAACGATGAAGCTCTGGCCAAGAAGTATGCCGCTCTCTGCGACGTATTCGTAATGGACGCCTTCGGCACCGCTCACCGCGCTCAGGGCACCACCTACGGCGCTGCCGAGTTCGCTCCCGTTGCCTGCGCCGGCCCGCTCCTCGCTGCCGAGCTTGATGCTCTGGGCAAGGCCATGGACAATCCTGCTCATCCGATGGTTGCCATTGTGGGCGGTTCCAAGGTTTCCACCAAGCTTACCGTGCTCCATTCCCTTTCCAAGATTGCTGACCTCCTGATTGTAGGCGGCGGCATAGCCAATACCTTTATTGCCGCTCAGGGCAACAAGGTAGGCAAGTCCCTTTACGAGAACGATCTCGTGGACGAAGCCACCAAGATCGCCAAGGAGACCAAGATTCCCGAGGTAGTTGACGTGGTTACCGGCAAGGAATTCAGCGAAAGCGCCGCTGCTGAAACCAAGGATGTGAAGGATGTTCTTGATGACGATATGATTTTCGACCTGGGCCCCAAGACCATGGAAGAAATCTGCAATACCATTAAGAACGCCAAGACCATTCTCTGGAACGGCCCGGTTGGCGTATTTGAATTCGATCAGTTCGGCGCTGGCACCAAGGCCATGGCCGAAGCCATTGCCGAAAGCGAAGGCTTCTCCGTTGCCGGCGGCGGCGATACCATCAATGCCATCCAGAAGTACGGCGTGACCGACAAGATTTCCTACATCTCCACCGGCGGCGGCGCCTTCCTGGAGTTTGTTGAGGGCAAGAAGCTTCCGGCTGTGGAAATTCTTGAAAAGCGCGCAGCTGAAAAGGCTTAATATTCTTTTATAGTTCCAAGGGAGGATTTATCCTCCCGCTTCGTTTTGTCTCTTTATTCAATTTTTGGGAAATGTCCAAATGACTAAGATTTTAGATGTTGTAAAGCCTGGCGTAGTTGCCGGAAAGGATTTGAACAAGGTTTTTGAAGTTGCCAGAGAGCATGGTTTTGCCATTCCTGCCGTTAACTGCGTTGGCACCGATTCCATCAATGCCGTAATCGAAGCTGCCCGCACTGCCAAGGCTCCGGTAATCGTGCAGATCTCCAACGGCGGCGCTCAGTTTATTGCCGGCAAGGGACTTAAGCTGGAAGGCCAGCAGGCTCAGGTGCTGGGCTCCATCTCCGCTGCTCTCCATACCCGCAACGTTGCCGCTGCCTACGGCGTTCCGGTAATCATGCACACCGACCACTGCGCCAAGAAGCTCCTGCCGTGGATTGACGGCCTTCTGGATGCCGGCGAGAAGTACTATGCCGAGCACGGCGTGCCTCTGTTCTCCTCCCACATGATTGACCTTTCCGAAGAGTCTCTCAAGGACAACGTTGACCTCTGCTGCCAGTATCTGGAGCGCATGGCCAAGATCGACATGACTCTGGAGCTGGAACTGGGCTGCACCGGCGGCGAGGAAGACGGCGTTGATAACTCCGGCAAGGATGAATCCGCTCTCTACACCCAGCCTCAGGATGTTTACTACGCTTACGATCGCCTGATCAAGATCAGCCCGAACTTCACCATTGCCGCTTCCTTCGGCAACGTTCACGGCGTATACCAGGCCGGCAACGTTAAGCTGAAGCCCACCATTCTCCGCGATTCTCAGGCCTATGTTGCCGAGAAGCTGGGTCTCCCTGCCGGTTCCAAGCCGTTAAGCTTCGTATTCCACGGCGGTTCCGGCTCTGCCGCTCAGGATATCCGCGATGCCGTAAGCTACGGTGTAGTTAAGATGAACATCGACACCGATACTCAGTGGGCTACCTGGAACGGCGTGCTCCAGTACTACAAGGCCAAGGAAGCTTACCTCCAGGGTCAGCTGGGCAATCCTGAAGGCGAACACGCTCCTAACAAGAAGTACTACGATCCTCGCGCCTGGCTCAGAAAGGGTCAGGAGAGCATGATTGCCCGTCTCCAGGAAGCCTTCGAGGAGCTTGGTTCCAAGGATTCCCTCTAAGGAGATCCTGAATCCGGAAGAAAACCGGCTCTCACTGGCGGCATAGTGCGCCGGCATAGCACAGTAACCGGTTTTTTCAGAAAAATGATTTAAAGGGAAGCCTCAGGGCTTCCTTTTTTAATGCTCTGACCCCCGGCAGCATCTCCGGCAATCTTCTCGGAAAACCCCGGGGCCGTGATTTTGCTTCTTAAGATTCACAGATCGGATAACGCTTATTTGTCAACAATGACAAATCATGTATGATCTAAGTGGCGCCGGCGCGGTTTTATATATGAAAGGGGAGGTTCCCTTGGGTATTTTCAGTTTTTGCGACCACACTAAAATCAGTTATCGCAAGTTTATGCGCTTTTTGGTCATCAGGATAACCCTGGGATTCCTTATGGGACTTCTGGTGCTGTGGGCCGGGCGGTTTTTTCTGATCCATGATTTTATCGGCACCGGGTTCCGGGTTATCTCCTCTTCGGAAAAGTTTGCCTTTTACCGGGTGGCTCTTCTGTTTGATTTGAAGGCCATTGCCTTTTTGTATCTCCCGGCGGTGCTTCTGGCTTTGTTCTGCTTCCGGCAGACTATGGCAGGGCGTTATCAGAAATTTTTCTGGCTCTTTGATCTTCTGGCCCAGAGCTGCCTTGCCGTCACAACTCTGGTTAATTATTTCTATTTCAAAACCTACGACCGTCCCATTGATGCCTTTATATTTTCAGTAGGGGACGAATCCCCTCTGGCGGTAATCCGCACCCTGATGGTGGATTATCCGGTTTACTGGGGGCTGGGCGGTCTCACGCTGTACCTCCTCCTGAGCGCTCTTATTATTCACTGGATCCATCCCTGGCTGTTCCAGAAAATGCGGAATACCATCGGTCATGCCAGAATGGGGGTGCCCCTCCTGCTGACCGGAACCGTTATCTGCGCGGCTCTCTATTTCTTTTTCCTCAGAGGATCCCTGGGCACGCTGCCCCTCCGCATGGAGCATACAGCCGTGTCCCGCAGCGCTCTCGTCAACATGGGCGTGAGCAACGGCCCCATTAATCTCTTCTGGGCCTGGAAGTGGTATCTCAGGCAGGATGACATCCCCCGGGTGCAGTTTACCGACTTGGCCCTGGATTACAAGAAACTTGGCATGGAGCTTAATACCCTTGATCCGTTTAAGCAATTTAAGGAAACTCTTCCTCGCGATGATTATATTGCTGGCAATCCTCCGGATATTGTACTGGCTGTTATGGAAAGCTGGGGGCGGCACATTATGATTGCCGGTTCCTCCGGCAAGTGGAATGCGCTGGGGGAACTCTCGCAGCATGTTAAGGGCGAGTCAGGGGACTATTTCTGGCTTAATTTTCTGTCAGAGGGCAACGGCACCATGGACAGCATGTCCCGGCTGCTGTTCGGGGTACCCTCGGCCTCGCTGTCCACCGCCTCCTATTCCGGCTCTCGCTTCATTACCAGCTTTATCGAGCCCTATAAACAGGCCGGCTATGAGATTGTGTTTGTGACGGGAGGATCCCAGAGCTGGCGCAATATCGGAAACTTCCTGAAAAAGCAGGGAGTTGATCGGATTATTGACGAAGCTTCTCTCATGAAGGACTATCCTGACGCCTCCGCGGGCACCTGGGGGGTTGACGACAGTTATACCTTTGACAAGGCCTTCAGCATTCTGAAAACAGAACGCGCCAAGGATGAGGCCGGAAAGACCAAGCCGGTCTTTATGGTGATTCTGACGGTCACCAATCATCCGCCTTATCGCATTCCCGTGAGATCCAATGTCCTGCCCCCAAAGCTGACGCCTGATATCAAGGGGCGCTTCCCGTATCCCAATACGGAGGTGATATTCGGTACCTATAAATATGCCCTGAATGAGCTGGGTCTCTTTATTTCCCGGATTAAAAACGATGAAGATCTGGCCCCTAAGACCATTATTGCCGCCACCGGGGATCACAATCTCCGGGGCATCGGTTACAGCCGGCATCCGGTGGAATCGGTGTTGGGCTACATGGTGCCCTTTTATCTCCATCTCCCCGATGACTATATGCTGTCCCGGGATCATTATGTGCCGGAAAGATGGGGCTCTCACAAGGACATTATGGCCACTCTGATGGCTCATTCCCTGGCCGGCCGGGAGGTTTACACTCTGGGCTGCGATCTTTTGCAGAAGAACAAGCTGTGCCGCTTCAGCTTTGCCTATAACCGGGACATGGGAGTGGTGAGCTCCGGCAAATATGCCTGCGTGCTCAGCAGACACACCGGGTACAGCTTTTCATCTATCGGGCTTATGGAGCACTATATAGCGGTTTCCAATGATGTGGATACCCATAGCTGTAGTGACTTGATCAATTATCAGAAGCTCCAGGAGGATCTGTTCTACTTCCAGGTGCAGAACCAGGAGGAGACGGAGAAGTGGCTGAACAGCCTGAACCGTGTCCGCGGCAAACCTGCTCCTGCTTCATCTCAGCTGTCCCGGAGCGCTGCTCTTGAGGATGCGGCTCCGGCTTCTGAGGACAGCACAGAGGAAGTAGCAGCGGATGCCGAGGCGGAACCGGTTGACAATGCGGCGGCTCCGGAGGAGTCTGCCGTTCCGGAAAGCTGATTCTGGGCCGGATCCGGTAACCCCTGTTACGGTTTTTGCGGCAGGGGTTTTTTGTTAATGAGGCGCTCTGGTTTCCATCTCCGGTTCGAGCCGGGGCATTTTTTTACACCGGAAAGGATTTGTGATGCTGTTTCTCAAAATGTTTTTCAGCTTTTGCGCGTTAATGCTCGTGGCGGCGGTGATTGCCTATTTTGTCGCCTTATATTTTCATTTTAACGTTGCAATTGCCATTGTTCTGGTATCTCTGCCGGTTCTGCTTCTGACGTATTTTCTGAAGAAGTTCAATGTCCGTACCCATGATGAGCATATTCTCGCCCAAGTTGAAAGCTTCTGCGAAGGCCATTATTACCAGAATCCGAAATGGCAGAGGGCTTTTGCCGCATACGAGAGCCGGCATCCCCTGGGGCAGCTTTCCCGAGGCGGTGTCGTCTCTCTGGTAAGGCGGTTTTACCGGTTCTCCCCCCTGAATTTCAAAGCAGCCATTTGGCTCACGGTGGTTATTTACGGCTATATTCGTTTTATCTCCTTAACTGATGGCCTCGGACGCAATCCGGCGGAATTGGAGTCTTTTCTGCTGTGGAATCTCTGGCTTCCGGTGCTGATTTTTCTGCTTTCCTTTATGATTTCCGGTTTTTTTACCGGAGTGCCCGGCAAGATATGGCGTAAAAATGTCCGTCGGAGCCGGGCTAAACATAAGTCCGGACAGCGAGGCGGCTTCTTTCCGGATCCTGAAAAGCTTTTTGATTCCGCAAGATATCTTTCTGCCGGAGAATCCCTGTTCATTTTCGGGAAGCGGCATCTTCTTATGGCCAATCCCGACGGGGTGATGGCGGTTCCCTGGAGCAGCGTTACGCAGGTTACCCGGGCAGCTCTGATTTTTCCGGTATATCGCCACCCCGAGGGCGGTGATAAAAGCTACTGGGGTACGGAGATGCTGCGGGGGGTGATCATTACGTTCCGGCATGAATATAACGCCCCCGATCTGCCGAAGTACTGGCAGGGATCTGAATATGAAATCGGGTGTTTTCGGAAAGACGGAGATTGCTATACCCTCCCGGAGATAACAGATGATGCTACCCCGGATTATGAGCCGGATTCTCTCCGGGAGATGGTGCTTCAGGATGCGGCCCGGGGCACCGGGAGGACGCCGGGCGGTTACCCAGTTACCCATGCGGAATTTTTTCCGATGAACGAATTTGATATGCATATCTTCATAAAGGAAATCTGCCAGAGATTTCGGCTGCCCCTGAAGGAGCCCTGCGACGTCAGTAAGAGGTTCAGTCATGAATTTTGGGGCCATGATTACGGCCATTATGATTTGTCGGATTTCTTCTGAGCGCCTGAGCTCTGTTTCCGGCGCAGGCTCGCGCCGGGGCGTTTTTAACACAGGGAATTCTCTATGATTCTTGCTTTCATATACTGGTTTAGCATCTTTGCTTTGCTGGCCTTTGGGGTATTTATTTCCTTCTTAATAAACCAGAATTACGGTTTTAACCCTTTTGCCGTTACTGGTGTGACAGTAGGCCTCCTGATGCTTTTGGCGTTTCTGGCGGATAAACTCAGGATCCGTCTTCATGATTGCCGTATTCTCGCTAAAGCAGAAAGCTGCTGTACCGGCCGGTATTACCAGAATCCGGAATGGCAGAGGGCTTTTGCCGCATACGAGTCCCGGCATCCCTTAAGGCAGCTTTCCCGGGGCGGCGTAATTTCTCGGGTGACGCGATTTTTTCGGCTGTCTCCCCTGAATTTCAAAGCGGCAATTACCCTCTTAGTGTGTCTTTACGGCGGTCTCCGTCTGATTGTCGGTGTTGAGGGAGTTGGCCTTGATCCGGCGCAGTTGGATTCTTTCCTTTTGTGGAATCTGGGGCTTCCCGTGCTCTTTTTTGTGCTTTTCTTCATTCTTGCCGGTTTTTTCACCGGAGTGCCCTGCAAGGTGTGGCTGAAGCAGATCTCCCGGAGCCGGGGTAATCGTGAGTCCGGAGAGCGGAGCCGCTCCCGGCCGGATCCGGAAAAGGTTTTGGATTCCGCCAGATATCTTTCTTCCGGAGAATCATTGTTTATTTTCGGGAATAATCACCTTCTTATGGCCAATCTTGACGGGGTGATGCTGCTCCCCTGGAGCAGGATTGCAGAGGTCACCCGGGCGGTTTTAGTTTTTCCGCAGTATTTGCGGACAAGGCGCATCGGTAATTATTACTATTGCGGTCTTAAGCTGTATCAGGGAGTGATCATTAGGTTCCGGGATACAGATGATGATGTCAGTGATATACCGCAAGGCTGGCAGGGCGGTTATGCGGACAGCGGTTTTCGGAAGGAGGGGGCCTGCGCCTATAGTCTTCCGGAGATAACAAAGGATTATGAGCCTGATGAGGATCCGGATTCCTTCCGGGAGATGCTGTACCGGGATGCGATGCCAGGAGCGGACAGGAAGAATTGGCTCCATCCCGCGACCAATGCGGAATTTTTTCCGATGAACGAGTTTTCCATGCAGATCTTTATTACGGAAATCTGCCAGAGATTCCGGCTGCCTCAGGAGGAGCCCTGCGATGCCTTTAAGAAGTATGACCGGGAAGCCCGGGAGCATGATTACAGCGATTATAATTTGTCGGATTTTTGCTGAGCTAAGGAGCGGTATTCGACCGGCTCTTAACTGAGACAGAAAAAGGAGCCCGGAATTATTCCGGGCTCCTTTTCAATTATATGAGGGGAGCAGAGAGTGATTCCTTCCGGCGTTCTCTTCAGGTTATTCCGCCGGCAGAATCAGCATTACTTTTCCGGGCGCGTGATAATGCACTTCTCTCTTTCGTTAATCGGCTTAACCTCCCGCTCCGGCTGCCCGATGTAGATCTGCCGGGGTCTTCCGATACGGGATGCCGGATCCTCGTTCATCTCGATCCAGTGGCTGATCCAGCCAACAGTGCGGGCCAGAGCGAAGATTACGGTAAACATGTTGGTGGGGATGCCAATGGCATTCAGCACGATGCCGGAGTAGAAGTCCACGTTGGGGTACAGCTTGTGCTCGATGAAGTAGTCATCGTGGAGAGCAATCTCCTCCAGCTTCATGGCAACGTCCAGAAGCGGATGGTCGGAGATATGAAGCTCGTTCAGCACCTCATGACAGGTCTGCCGCATCACCTTGGCGCGGGGGTCGTAGTTTTTGTACACCCGGTGGCCGAAGCCCATGAGGCGGAAGGGATCGTTTCTGTCCTTGGCCTTGGCGATGTACTGGGGAATGCGTTCCACGGTGCCGATGCGCTCCAGCATGCGGAGACAGGCCTCGTTGGCGCCGCCGTGGGCCGGGCCCCAGAGAGAGGCCAGACCGGCCGCGATGCAGGCATACGGGTTGGCTCCGGAGGAACCGGCAATGCGCACCGAGGAGGTGGAGGCATTCTGCTCATGATCGGCGTGCAGAATGAAGATGCGATCCAAAGCTCTTTCGATTACCGGATTCACCTCGTAATCCTCGCACGGGGTGGCGAACATCATGTTCAGGAAGTTACCGGCATAGCTTAAGGAGTTCTTCGGGAACATGAAGGGCTGACCAATGGAGTACTTATAGGACATGGCGGCCAGGGTCGGCATCTTGGCGATGAGACGCATGGCGGTGAGTTCCCGCTGCTCCGGATCGTAAATGTCCAGAGAGTCATGATAGAAGGCGGAAAGAGCGCCGGCAATGCCGCACATAATGGCCATGGGGTGGGAATCGCGGCGGAAGGCCTTGAACAGGGAATTAATCTGCTCATGCACCAGGGTATGGTGGGTGATGCGGTGTCTGAACTCCTGGTACTGTTCGCTGTCCGGGAGATCGCCGTTCAGAAGCAGATAGCATACCTGCAGGTAGTCGCAGCCGGTAGCCAGCTGATCGATGGGGTAGCCGCGGTAAAGGAGCACGCCTCGGGCTCCGTCAATAAAGGTAATGCGGGAATTGCATGATGCTGTAGAGACAAAGCCGGGATCATACGTGAAATACCCGTGGGAACCCAGAGCTCTGATATCGATAACCTCCGGACCGAGAGTTCCTTTCAGTATGGGCAGCTCTATGGGATCCATACCGGGTATGGAAAGAATAGCTGTCTTCTGAGCAGTATCAGACATTTATAAAACTCCTTTGCAAAAATAAACCTGGAACCGTCAGGGCTGCCGTTATTTCCCGGGGAAATAACGGAAACAAAGGCCTCATGACGCTTCCCGTCTCATCACGGAGACAGATAATGCCCTTTTTTATATTGGCTGTTCTGCCGGCCTGACTTTGGGCGCGGCTTAGCGGAAAAGGGCTTTTTCCGGTGCCGGATTATGACGGACAGGATCCTTCCTGTCCTCGTTTTCCGAATTTGTCCTATTTTACACTTTGTCCGGAAAATTGTCCGGAAAAATTGGAAACAGAAAACAGCCGGGACTGGCCCCTGAACTGTTTCCTTTTTCAAGTGCCTGCCTTGCCAGGTTCCGGGCGTTTTCCCTGTCTTTTGCTGTTATTTGCTGTCTTGCCGCTGACTCCTTTTGCGACTCTTGCATTATCCCGGAGCATCATTCAGAATTTGCATCTGAGGCAGGACAGGGAGCAGACTCCTCATTTTCCGGAAAAATGCCGGAAGACCGGGCCGGCTTCTGCCCGTTTTGCGGTTTCTTATGGCCTGCTGCTGCCGGCCGAGATTAAAAAATGCGAGGATCCCATGGCTCATCTTCATGAAATAGAGTTTCCGGTATTAGCCGAGCTTGAGCATATTCCGGAGGGGGCCTTAATTCCGGAGGCCCGGGATCTTCAGCAGGAGATCCCGGATCTCTTTCTGCTCCGGGGGAGTTTTCCGGATCTATCCGGCCGCTGTTCCCGGGAAATCGCGGGAGAAGGAAGCCATTTTGCGGCGCTTCTGGAGCTTTTACTCCTGGAGCGGGAGGAGATTCTGCGGCTTGAGAGACTTCTGGTGCGGGAGAGAATTTCCGCCCGGGAAATGATTTCCGGAAGAAGCCTCCCCAAAACCGCCACCTTCGGAGGGAGCGGGTTCAGCTTTGCCCGGACGGAGCTGGATGCTGCGTTCGAAGGAACATTTTCCGGGAAGCCCGGGGATTTTTACCGGGTGAAGCTGTATTTTCCGGAGGAGGGAAACGCCGTTTATGCCTATGCGCTCTTGGAGGCTCCGGAGGAGGAGCGGGAAAAAACCGGGGACAGCGGCTGGGTGCGTTTTTCCTTTTACCGGATCCGTCCCGAGGATGAGGACGCCATTGTGGAAATGGTATTCGCCCGGGAACGGGAGTTCCTTAAAAAGCGCAGCGATGCCCGGGAGCGGGAAAAGGAGCTTCTTTCGCAAAATCAAAAATGATTGTTTTGCAGGAAATGGTCTTAGCAGAATAAGGCTCTGATTTTTTAAGCCGGGCGGCATTTTCGGACGACAGGGGCAGGGTGATTCCTGTATAATTTTTTGTTTTTTTAAGGCTGCATGGGATGTTCTGGTGAGATGCCGGAGACGGAACATGCGGCCGGCGATAACCGGTATTTGCGAAGGAGCGGCAGGGGCGCCGCTTTTCCATCCCGGACGGCGGAGGCAACAGACAGGTGAAAAGAAAAATTTTCAGTCCTATTTTTCTTTCGATAGGTCTCAGCTACGTTTTTTCTTCCGGACGGCACCGTTTTGCGTCCGTGATTGCTTTATTATCCATGCTGGGCATTATGCTGGGCGTGGCGGCTCTTATCATTGTCGTGTCGGTAATGAACGGTCTTGAAGGGGATCTTAAGGAGCGGCTCCTTTCCGAGGTGCCCCATCTCGTGATTACCGGATCCGGAGGGACTATTGCCGAGGATGCCGATATGAGCCGTGTCCTCAGTATTCCCGGAGTGACCGCCGCCATGCCCGAAATCTCCGACGAAGTGCTTATTCAGGGGGAGAACGCTCTTACCGGAGCCCGTCTTTACGGCATTGCGCCTTCCAGGTATCCGGCGCATGATCTGCTCCGCATTGATGCCGGTTCCGCCGCCTTTGCTAATTTGGAGCCCCGGAGCTTCGAGGTTATTATGGGCGCTCCCCTGGCTGACGCCCTGGGGGCTCTCCCGGGAGATCGGGTAAGAATCATTTCCACCTCCGGAGCGCGCTATACCCCCTTCGGGAGAGAGCCGGTGCAAAGGCTCTTTACCGTTTCCGGAGTTTACCATCTGGGAGCGGTGTCCTCCGGAGGCGTTCCTCTGGTGCTGGCCAGCATGGAGGATGTGCGGAAGCTTCTTCGGTATCCCAAGGGGGCCGTGTCCGGCTTCAGACTGTGGCTAAGCGATCCCTATGAGGTGGATCGGGTGCGCATGGCAGCTCAGGAGCAGGGCTTCAGCATTGCTTCGGACTGGCGGGAGACCGAGGGGGAATTCTTCCAGAGCATCGCTATGGAAAAGTTTATGATGACCCTGATGCTGGCTCTTATCGTTGTCGTGGCCGGCTTCAATATGCTGTCCGCTCTTATTATGGTGGTGGCAGGGAAGCTTCAGGAAATCGCCATCCTGAGAACCATGGGCATGACATCCCGTACCATCATGGGAATATTCGTGGTGGAGGGGGCGGTGTCCGGCATTGCGGGAACCTTGCTGGGCACCGGTCTCGGGCTTCTTCTGGCCTTTAATATCGGAACCACCCTCAGGATGGCCGGGCTTTACAAGTATTTCGGAGCCATGGCCGGCATTCCGGTTCAGGTGAATGCGGCTTATGTGCTGGTTATTGCCGCCAGCACCATTGTGATGAGCTTTCTGGTAACTCTTTATCCGGCCTTCCGGGCTTCCCGCACCCGTCCGGTGGAGTTTTTGAGGTATGAGTAGGGAAGCATGAGTAGGGAAGCATGAGCAAGGGAAGGAGTATGGGCAGGACAGGAACAGGGAGAGAGGCAGGATGAATACTGAAAAGCTTTTGGAGGTTACCGGACTTACCAGAGTATACCGGGAGGGCAGCATTGAAACCAGCGTGCTCCGGGGGATTGACTTCAGTCTTAATGCTCATGAAATGACCGCAGTGGTAGGGGCCTCCGGCTCTGGCAAGAGCACCCTGCTTCATATTCTCGGGACTCTGGACGCTCCCACCGCAGGACAGGTGCTGTTCCGGGGGCAGGATCTGTTCCGGCTTTCTCAATCCGCCCTTGCTGTTTTCCGGAACCGGCATCTGGGGTTTGTCTACCAGTTTCACCATCTTCTGGCAGACTTTTCCGCTTTTGAAAATGTCGCCATGCCGCTTTTAATAGCCGGAACGCCCCGGGATGAAATCAATGAAAGAGTAACCGCTCTTCTGGAAAGGGTGGGACTCCGGGATCGGATGCATCACCGGAGCTCCGAGCTTTCCGGTGGCGAGAGACAGCGGGTGGCGATTGCCCGGGCCATTGTGAATAAGCCGGATCTCCTTCTGGCCGATGAACCTACCGGAAATCTGGATCATAAAAGCGCCGGCAGCGTGTTTGATCTCCTTCTGGAGCTCCGGGAGGAAGCCGGTTCTGCCATGATGATCGTTACTCATGACCGGGAGCTGGCTTCCCGCTTTGAAAGAGTGCTGACCATGAGAGACGGGGTAATTCAGTAAAATGCATAAGCTCCTTCCTGCTTTAATAGGCTTCCGCTTCTCCTCCTCCGGCAGAAAAACCATGATGTCCGGCTTTATCAGCAAGGCATCCGCCATCGGGGCTGCCATCGGAGTGATAGCCATTCTGGCGGGGCTTTCGGCCATGAACGGCTTTGAAAGAGAGCTCCGCTACCGGGTGCTGGGGGTTATTCCGGCAGCCGAAATCTATCCCGTGGAAGGCGAATACATTCTGGGCGTTTCTGAAAAGACCCGGATCCTGGCAGAAAGTCCGGCGGTGGCGGCAGCGGCTCCGGAAATCATCATTAACGGCCTGGTTTCCGCCGGCGGCGTTTATAAGGGGGTACAGGTCAGGGCCGTGGATCCCAGGGCGGAGCTCGAGGTGCTGCATCTCAGTCCCTTTATCAGAGAGGGCAGCTTTCTGGCAGCGGATAATAGTTCCGCAGAAAACCCTTCTCCGGAAAACCATGTTTCGGAGAATGCGTCCGAAACAGAGGCTCCCGGCATCGTTCTGGGGAGCCGCATTGCCCGCAAGCTGGGGGTAAAAATCGGAGACAGCGCCGAGTTTCTTATGGCGGCGCAAAAGGCGTCCGAAAGCAGGGATCAGAGCGGCCCCAGAGCTCTCAGCTCCGCGCGCTTCCGGGTGACCGGCATTCTGGAAATCGGCGGCCAGCTGGATGCTGCGGTGGCCTTCATAAACATAAATGAAGCCAGAAGGCTTTTGGATCTGCCGGAGGATTCCGCCAATAACATCGCCTTCAGAACTGCTGACATATTGCAGGCGGGAACGGAATGCATGGACGGAGCCCGCTACCTGGCCCAGCGGGTTTCCGCCGGGAATCTTTATGTCAGAAGCTGGATGTCGGTGCAGGGCCGGCTTTACAAGGATATCCAGATGATAAGATCCATTCTCTATCTGGCTCTCTTTCTGGTGATTTCCGTGGCCTGCTTCAATATTGTTTCCAGTCTGATAATGGCCGTCAATGACAAGCGTTCCGAGGTGGCGATTCTCCTTTCCATGGGATACTCCCGGCTGGCGGTGATGGAGACCTTTGCCGTGCAGGGAGCGATAAGCGGCTGCGCCGGCACCTTGGCGGGCATTATTCTGGGCGTTCCCCTGGCGGTAAATCTTTCGGAGATAGTAAGCGGCATTGAGAATGTTTTTGGCTTTCATGTGCTGAATCAGAATGTGTACTTTATCGGCTTTGTTCCCACGGAATTCCATTGGCAGGATGCGGTTTATGTCGCCGGCATTGCCGTAATCATGAGCTTTATGGCCACGGTGATTCCGGCGATCATGGCCTCAAAAATCAAGCCGGCCCGGGAATTGTCAGGTAAATAGCAAGCGGTTCGGTACATCTGCTGAAGGAGCAAAAAGGCCATAGCATAGTGCGAAGCCCCAGGTTTCGCACCCGCTAATTTGAAAAAGGCCAATGCTGCAAAGCCAGTCTTCATAAGGCTTTGCGGGGAAAATCGTCATTGCGGCTCAAAAACGCTTAAGATTCCGTTTCCCGGGCTTAATAAACGGATTTGTCAGAAGTCTCCGTTCCCCCGGTAATCTCTGTTTAAAACCTTAAGCTGCTGCATAAATCGTTAGCAGCAGTTCCGCATTATCATCAAATGTCTGATACACCGGAGCAATCCCGGATAAGGCAACACTGTCCTTGATGATAACAGGTACCCCTTCCCCGCGGTTATCCATTATAAAAGTCCGCTTATTGTCCGAAATGTCCAAAGGCACGGCACACCTTGCCAGCAAGCTGCTGATTAAGCCGTTTCGCGAAAATTGCCTGAATGGCAGGGTTTCAGCAGAAAGAGAATCCGGAAGCGCCCCCGGTGAAAATATCTCAATGCGATCAGCAAACATATGAAGACGAATTTTTGAACCGCTGATGGAGTAATCCCGGTGAGCCACAGCATTGACTACGGCTTCAAATACAGCTCTCATGGAGTACTGCGGATGATCCGATCTTCCCCATTCATTCTTCTCTGCCCTAATCTTCATGTTTCGTCTTACAAATAAACAGGCATCGCGGATTTGAACATCCAAAGGGCCTGTTATATCCCGGGTATCAAGCAGATCCGCGGAATCCCGCTCTGTGCCTCTGTATGCCTCAGCCTGAATATACGCGCTCCTTAAGTATTCCTGAGGCTCATCAGAGACCATCAGGATCCCCGAGACTGTTGGAACAAAAACTCCGGTTTTATATTCTGTTATGAAATTCATTTTAACCAGGAATTCATGGTCATCATCTGGAGAGAGGGAAGACCTGAATTTATCCCGCAGTGATTTATCAAGAGAGTTTACGGATGCGCCTGGCACCGCCTGTTCATCAAAATATATCAGCCTGGTCTGACTTCTCTCCTGAAAAAGCCTAGCCAGATATTCCGGTGACATCTCACGATTGGCACTGCCTATTCTCTGAAAATATCCGTTTGGCCCTTTGTGCACGAAGAGACTTCTGGCAACGTCCACTCTGATAACAGCCTTTTCATCGCCTTTGCTGTCAAAAAGATGTGCTTTGGCAATCTGACAGTAAAGCTGTGGTTCAATTAAATCATGACAGATATTTCGTATCCAGGTCTCCGCAATATCAAGTTTGTCCTCGGGGATACCGGTAATCATTTTTGACTTGCCGTCAACTCCCAATACGAATACGCCGCCGCACGAGTTAGCCATAGCTGCCAGTTCATCTGCCATGATGCGGTTATTCGGTGAGGATACGCTGTTACCGTTAAAACGCACATCCTTTAAAGCAAGGCTGGAATCCTCGCCCAGCAGAATTTGCTTAAGCAATTCACTATCGGTGTCAAACATCACAATTCCTTATCATGCATAGTTATTCTGTAACGCCTCAGCACTGAAATGACCCAGCACTGAAATGGCGCTGAACCTGGCCAAGTGGCTGCCACTAAGACAATACCCCCAGTTTTGTAAACAAATGGGGAGCACTGGGAGGACAATGATCTCTAAGCCGGCTCATTACTCCTGTTCGTTCTGTTCTTTCTGCTGAAGATAAAAAATAGCCTTCTGCGCCTCGATCTCCGCGCGAATCTCGTCCTCCGTTGGCAGATACAGCTTATACCTGGAGGCAAAAAGCTGTTCGCTCCCATGCATCACGGAATACCTGGCGATATCCTCATCAGTCTCAGAACATAGCACGATACCCAGCGCGGGATTGTCCCCCTCGCCGCGCTTAAGTTCATCGTACATGCGAATATACATGTCCATTTGCCCGACGTCCTGATGGGTGATCCTTCCGGTTTTCAGATCAATCAGCACAAAGCATTTCAGGATGTAATTGTAGAACACGAGATCGATATAGTAATCCTGCTTCTCCGTATGGATGAGCTGCTGCCGGGCGACAAACGCATACCCCTTGCCGATGCCCAGCAAAAACTTCTGCAGATTGGAGAGGATTGCGGACTCAAGCTGCGTTTCTGTCGTATCGATATTGGAGGATAAGCCAAGAAATTCCGCAATGACAGGATTCTTCAGGTATTCCAGCCTGTCCTTCTGATAACTGGCGGTGAGCTTCCGCATTTCCTGTTCCACAGGAGCGGTGTTCTGAGACGATATGAGACGGCAGTAATACTGCGTGTCAATGTTTCGCTGCAATGTGCGAACAGCCCATGCCTGCTCGGCGGCTTCCCTGGTATACCACGCTCTGGCCTTATCGTCCTTCACCTGCAACAGAGTCCTGTAATGTGACCAGGAAAGCAGCGGCTGAGATTTTGTAAAACTGATAAAAGCTGTAGAGATTCGTCTTCGTGAAGCCCTTGCCGTGTTCAGCCGTCAGTTCTCTGGATAGCGTCTTGATGATCTTAAGCCCATATTGAGCGCGATCACCGCCGCGCAATTCTTCTTCCGCAATTCTGCGGCCGATAAGCCAGTTTCGTTGAACAAGGGTTAAATTGACAGCCTGATATGCGCTGACACGAGCCCCCTCGATGATATTGCGGAGATCCTGCTGGATGTCTCGAGTATTTGAATATTTCACAGGAGATACGTTACTGTCCATTTATTTCTTCCACATAAAGCCATCATCAATCGGGAGACCTTCGAATCATCCGCGCATCCGATAAAGTTGGCAAGTCACACTCTGGCCTTATCGTCTTTCTCATGTTAAACGTCATAAAATGTGTTCCATGAAAGCAGCAGAGATTTTCCACACGCTGTGTGAAAAATCTCCAAAAGTTTGGCATAACTGATAAAAGCTGCCTTTAAGTGAACTTTTAGCAGACTTTTGAGTAACCGTGCTGCGGCTTCACCATAAAAAAGGGAGACGCTTTCGCTGTCTCCCTTTTTCACTAGTCTTCCTTTTCGGAATCTGTCTTTCTGAAACCCCGCTCTTCAGGGAATCAAGCTTCCTCTGAACTGCGGGTATCCCCAGACCTGCTATCAGACCACGTTTCTGAACTTGCGCCGATGGGGCTTAATGGAATCAGCGCCGTAGGTCTTAACCTTCCATTCCTCGTATTCGGTGAAGTTTCCGGCATAGAAGGTCACCTTGCCGTCATCCTGATAGTCGATGATGTGGGTGGCGATACGGTCCAGGAACCAGCGGTCATGGGAAATCACCATGGCGGATCCCGGGAATTCCAGAAGGGCGGTTTCCAGCGCCCGCAGGGTTTCCACGTCCAGATCATTGGTGGGCTCGTCCAGAAGCAGGAGGTTGCCGCCTACCTGGAGGAGCTTGGCCAGCTGGAGCCGGCCTCTTTCGCCGCCGGAGAGATCTCCCACTCTCTTCTGCTGATCGGTGCCCTTGAAGTTAAAGCGGCCGATATAGGAACGGGCGGGGATTTCATAGCTGCCGACCTTCAGGATGTCCTGACCGTTGGATATTTCTTCGAATACGGTCTTGGAGTTATCCATCTTGTCGCGGAACTGCTCAACGTATGCCAGCTTCACGGTGCTGCCCAGTTCGATGGTGCCGGAGTCAGGCTGTTCCTGACCGGTGATCATCTTAAACAGGGTGGATTTGCCGGCGCCGTTCGGTCCGATAATACCCACAATGGCTCCCTTGGGTATGGAAAACGACAGGTTGTCGATAAGGGTGCGGCCGCCGTAGCTCTTAGTGATGCCGGTAACCTCCAGCACCTTGTCTCCCAGTCTTTCCCCGGGCGGAATAAAGAGCTCGTTGGTTTCATTGCGTTTCTGGTATTCGGCGCTGTTCAGCTCTTCAAACCGGGCCAGACGGGCCTTGGATTTGGCATGACGGCCCTTGGGGCTCTGCTTTACCCATTCCAGTTCCCGGGCAATGGATTTCTGCCGGGCGGATTCCTGGCTTTCCTCCTGCTTCAGGCGATTTTCCTTCTGCTCCAGCCAGGAGGAATAGTTACCCTGCCAGGGAATGCCCTCGCCGCGATCCAGTTCCAATATCCAGCCGGCCACATTGTCCAGGAAGTAACGGTCATGGGTTACCGCTACCACGGTGCCGGGATACTGATGCAGAAAATCCTCCAGCCAGGCAATGGACTCGGCATCCAGATGGTTGGTGGGTTCGTCCAGAAGCAGCATATCCGGCTGTTCCAGAAGGAGCCGGCACAGGGCTACCCGGCGCCGTTCGCCGCCGGAAAGCACCTTGATCTGAGTATCGCCGTCAGGGAGTCTCAGGGCGTCGGCGGCCTTTTCGATCTGATTGTCCATATTGTGTCCGTCTCCGGCCTGAATAATAGCCTCCAGATCGGCCTGCTCCTTGGCCAGAGCGTCAAAGTCGGCATCGGGTTCGGCATAGGCGGCATAGATTTCGTCCAGCCTTTTAAGAGCCTGAGCTACCTGTCCCAAAGCCTCTTCCACGGTTTCGCGGACGGTTTTTTCCGGATCCAGCACCGGTTCCTGCGGAAGATAGCCGATCTTAATACCCGGCTGCGGTCTGGCCTCGCCTTCAATCTCGGTATCAATGCCGGCCATGATCTTCAAGAGAGTGGATTTTCCGGCGCCGTTAAGACCCAGTACGCCGATTTTGGCTCCGGGGAAAAACGACAGGGAAATATTTTTCAGAATGAATTTCTTCGGGGGAACGAGCTTGCCCACCCGGTTCATGGTGTAAATAAACTGTGCCATGTCAGTCCTGTGCAAAAGAAAAAAATACCTTAAAAACGCCTAAAGAATAGCACATTAACGGGGCGCATTAAAGGGAAAATGCGGGAAGCCAGGGTAAAAGCCGGAATAATGGCGGCAATAAAAAACCTCCCCGGAGGGAGGTCTTGTAAGTACTTGATTTAAGGAATCAAACTGTTATGCAAAGCTCAGGTTGAGGATCCCGTTCTTAATCATGCAGTAGCCGAATACCAGCACCCCTGCCAGCACAGTCAGCACCAGAGCTCCCCAGTACAGCACATAGTGGTGCAGCGGGGTGGGCTTGATCAGAAGGTCATGGAGACTGTGGTAGATACGGTGCAGACCATGCCAGAGACAGCCGGCGATGATGCAGAATACCATCAGAGCCCCAAACGGGTTAGCGATAACATTGAAGTAGTGGAAGCAGTTAACTCCCAGTCCCTGAAGCAGCATAAGAACCAGCAGGGCGGGGAGAGCCATGCCCACAACCATGCCGCCGGCGCCGAACAGGCCCCAGTATACCGGCTCATCAGAGCGACGAATCTTTTCCATTTAATATCTCCTTAAGCCAAGGTAAAGAACAGGATGATCACCAGCGATGCGAAACCGGTACAACCCCATAAAGCTGATATGTAATACTTATCAGGGATAATTCTGGTGTCGTCAGGTTTGTTGGTGAAGAAAAACCGTGTGGCCTTAGGCATCAGCTTATACCAGGTGAAAGCGTGGTAGCAGGCTGCCACCAGAGCCACCAGGTTCAGCAGCAGAGCAATGGGATTGCCCAGCACTGCGGGAATGGCCGCATCGGCGTTCTTGATCCCGAAGAAGGGGAGCGCGGTGAGCACGATAAGTTCCAGAGCAACAAACACAGCCAGGAAAGCGGTTCCTTCACGCAGTATATACGCCTTATAGAAGCCCCAGTCCATCCACCAGGTTCTTTTAACCGGACGGTGGTACGGTTTACGGTAGGATTTTACATTGTTATCCATCTCAGTTACTCCGGCTTAAACATTTTGATTACGTAGTCGATGGCGCTGTCCTTCTTGCCCAGCTGAATGGCTGAGGCCGGATCCACGCCTTTAGGACATACCTGAGAGCAGGCGCCCA
>JAEEGG010005539.1_pt1 | contig 29897 bp, 21 predicted proteins | sample 9134161 | NCBI WGS metagenome assembly JAEEGG01 (sample SAMN16246543, study PRJNA631951) | gut metagenome | biome: gut microbiome; feature: rumen; material: CR-attached | host: Bos | place: Iran: Karaj | collected 2018-10
GGTGAATCGTTGTGCAGACGGGCTGCTGCAAACGTGTTTGTGAGCAGGCTGGCTGAACAATGATTCATTGTGCGCAGCACATCAAACAACCGGCAGTGTTTTATAGGTTTTTGTTAAATAACGCCCCATTTAGCCAAGTTCAGCGTCGCAGACCATCCACAGGTAAGACCTCATCGTCTTCTTGCCGTTCGCGTTGTCCTTCTGGGCATTGAACGCCGCCAGGTCACCTGCGATCTTCGTCAGGTCTTGCTTACGTGCCTGCACCATACGTGCCACCGTAGCGAAACGCGTGCGCTGTGCCTGCTCATCGGCAGTGACGGGGGTGGTGCGGGTGACAGCAGACAAGCCGCGGAGATAGAGGCGCGAGCAGGCGGGATTGGTGGTTGCGGCAACGCGGTGCGTGGCGAGAACCATCTTCTGGTCGGCTGCGTGTTGAGACTTCTTGTTGATCTTGGTGAGAGCACCACTGACGGTTTTGATTGCGTCGGCATATTCTACTTTTGCCATTGTATGTCAGCCATGCTTTACTCCCGGCTGACGTGGGAGAGTTAAGGTTGGTTAATAAAAATAGTTAAGGTTTAGGCGGGCAATCACATTGCCCTGAAATAAACGACGCTTGGTTGGAGCAGACGTTATTGAATAGATTTGGCGAGTTCGTCCCAGATGAGTTTCTTGGGGCGGGTGTCACCGTTGCGTTGACGTTGGGCGACAGCGCGACAGATAGCCGCAAATCGTGTGCGCTGGGCTTTCTCACGGTCGGAAGGCGGGGTGCTGCGCTTGGCGTGGGTGTCGGCTCGATAGACACGGGTGAAAGACGTGCCGTCGGGGCGCGTGAAGGTCTTGAAGATAACGTTGCCCATTTTGCCTGAGATAGAGGCAATGCCTTGGAAGAGATTACAATTAGCCATATTTTAAATGATTATAGGTTAAAAACTCGAGGTTGGCTGCTAAACGGACCGAAAACGGATCGGAAACGGATCGGAAATGCATCGGAATTGATTGGTCAACAATTAAAGACAATTAAAATCTATTGCAATGATCTTTTGAGGTCAACAATTAAAAACTATTAAAGACTATTACAATGAACCATTTCGGAAGGATGCCCCTCTATAATAATGTCACAGGGTGGCAACTTTGAGGCGGGCGATAGTGCGCGTAATCGATTGATGCACAGCTTGATGGCTTAACTTAAATTTACGCGCGATTTCGCGCTCGGAAAGACCATTGAGGTACAAGCGGAGAATCTTACAGGCGCGGCGGTGGTTTCGCTCATCGGGGAGTGGATGGCGGTAATAATGGTTGAGAAGTTGCTGCAGGCGGTCTTTATCCTCGTCGCGGCATATATATTCAGCGGAAAATTGTTCGGAATCGCCATCGATGGCTTGGTCGAGGATTTCGACGTCTTGGCTGTCATCGGGGATGTCGAGGGCGGCGAGTTGGGCGTTGTCGTAGGGGACGAAGTCGAGTTGGTGCTGGTCTTGGCGCTTGCGCAATTTTTTGTAGCGCTCGATGAAGAGCCCGGGGAGGTTCCGGATGTCGTTGTGTTGTGCATATATACACAACTCGAGGCAGGTGTCCTGGAAGAGATCTTCGTCGAAGATGTGTTGGTTAATCAGGGAAGCCTTGATTTCTGCCTCGTGGGTGAGGTAGAGTCTTTCTAATTCTTTGGTATTCATATTGATTGGGGTTTTAGATGTCGGATAGAATCCGACGAAATTAACATAACTTGATACAAAGTGCCGGATAGTATCCGGGTCAATGTAAGAATCTTAGAGGAAACGGGAATCCTCGTAGTAGGTGTAGTCCCACCAGCGGCGTTCGTAGTCGGAGCGGAAGTCTTCTTGCTCTTCTTCCTCGCGGTACTCTTCTTCGTAGTACTCCTCTTCATAGTACTCTTCTTCGTAATATTGTTCGTGGATCATATAACAAATTTTTCGGGGTTAGACATGTGGAAGCGCTCGACATCGGCAGCGGTGTACAGACCTTTCGTGCCATTGTAGATAGCAGTATAGTAGGTGAGGCTGCGGGAGAGAGGCTTGCCGAAATGATTGACGGGGGCGTTGTCGGTGATGAGGCGTGAAGCCTCGATGAACGCCTGCGTGGGGATAAAAGCGACAAACTTGCGCTGGCGGATGCGGTCGCAGATGATGTCGTGGATCTGTTGTTGCTGCTGTGGGCTGTAGAGCGCCCAGGCTGCTGCCGCTTCGTATTGGCGGCGGGGGCTTGTGCCGTTGGCAAGAAGGACTTGCCAGATTGTATCGAACTGCATAAAGGTGATGGTGTTAAAAAATTAATTGTTCAAAAAAATGGTGGTGGTGATGGTGTTGGTGTTAGGGGGATAATAGAGGGTATATTCACCACCACCACCATTTTTTCTTTTCTTTTTGGTTCTTTTTCTTTTCGCGATTCTTGATCGCCCATGCATGGTCGATACATTGGGGAGATCATTGATCGCCCAAGCTTGGTCGATGCATTAGGATGCAGAGATCCTTTGAGGGCGTCTGGCATGTTCCCTATTGCAAATAAAAAGGAACATGCCACGCCTCAAACGGCTATAAATCAACACACTTGACGGTGAGTTTGATTTCGTCGGGGGCTTTGTCGGGATAGAGTTCGACGAAGGTCTTGATGTAGCCGTTCATGACCGCGGTGCGTGCTTTGACAAGGTTCTGCTCCTTGACCTTTTCGCGGGCATTCTCGCGCCATTTGACGGCTTGCTCCTGTGGGTACTTGTGGTAGTCGGCGAAGTTGAAGACGTCGGTGCGCTGGAGCTGGAACGTGCCTACTCCTTCGACCTCAAACTCGCCTTTTTCCAAGCCTTGAGCGGCGAGGATGGCGACGGCTTCGGAGGTGGCAGCGTCGGAAATTTGGTTAATACGAGCCTCAGCGGCTTTGATGGTATTGCGCAGGGAGCGCAGTTCTTTTAAATTTTCGGATTTCATAACTTATTTTTTTTAGGCGGCGGATTCTATCCGCCTGTAATTCAAAGAAAAATTGTTGGTGTCGGATACAATCCGACGTAATTGACAAAGTGAGCACTGAATAACATTCAGCATAATGGACGACGCCGGTTAGTCGCCTTCATAGACATCGCCGGCAAGATTGAGACCACGGCGGAGGGCGGCGCGGAGAGCTGCGTCGTAACGGCGATGGTCATCACGGGAGAGCCAGATGAGGTTGGAGGCGCGGTTGTCGTACATGTCACCGTTGCGATGGTGGCACTCGTATCCCTCGGGGCGTGGGCCTATCCATGTGAGCGCGATGAGGATGTGGCAGTTGCCATACTGGCGCATGGAAGGATAGTGCGAGCCGCTTATGCCGTTATGCGAACGCCACGTGCGTTGACGCAAAACGGATGGGCGGAGCTCCCTGCCTTTGTAGTTAAAGAACCGCCCGTCGGCGGAGCAATAGAGGGGCTTGCCGTGTGTACGGTCAAGCGGACACAAACGGAGTTCAGTGCCATCTAATGCTTTTCCCTTCGCAGGGAAGATTTGATTTGTTGTTGCCATAATTTTGATAATTGTTAGTTAAAAAATTATGGCTGGCGCCAGCCTTGTTTTGGAAATCCGGTGCAAAGTTACGGGAAATATACGAAAAAAGCAACGCCGATTTTGGCGTTGCTTGGTAGATGGGATAATAAACCGAATGACGATTTATCGTTAAATGATTGATTCTAAGAGTTTATAGGCTCTCCAGACGGTTTTGGCACTGACGCGGAAATGTAGTGCCACTTTCAGTTGGCTAAGGTTGGGATACATGAGGTGGAACTCACAAATTTCCATCCATTGGGTGAATTGTACGGGTAAGCCGAGACGGAAGAGAATGCTCAGTTCTCCGGAAGATTTTTTGTTGAGCAGATAATTGTATGTAGTCATGTAAGTATGCACGGGAAAACAGCCGGCAACGTGCCGGTCGGGTCTAAGCCACCGTGCATACTTACGGGAAAAACCCCGCTACTCTCACGAGCAGCGGGGAACAAAATACAGTGAAAACGCAGAATAACTTATTCTGCTTGAGTAACAAGGCAAGTCTGCCTGCGCCTAAAGTGCAGGAACAGAAAAGCCGCATAGAGTATTGCTAACGCGAGTAGCGGAAGTACAGCATCGCCTATGGGGGAGAACTGCGGGTTATTCGGGTCGTAGCCCGATTCTCCACCTGTCCCCGGAGGGGCTTTGCGTATGGAGCGTCCGGTTGCTTCCGGAGTTGACGGTTTGACCTCATAGATGGTCGAAGCATGGGTGCTTCCAGAGGACATAAAAGATGCATTGTTGACCGACTGCATTTCAGCCAAGGGAACATTCGCCGGTTCGACAAACGGTGTAAAGTTCACTGCAAACAGATTGGATGCATTGTTGACCGACTGCATTTCAGCCAAGGGAAAATTCGCCGGTGCGACAAACGGTGTAAAGTTCACAGCAAACAGATTGATAGCTAAGGAGCAAATCAGTATAGTGATCATTCGTTTCATCTTACTTTCCTCCTACCATTAGTTTAACACTCTCGTTGTCAGCGCGCAGGATATACAATCCCTCGCCATAGGATTCACTGAGCCGTTGTCCGGCTTCGTTGATTGAGCAGTTGCTATACTGCGTTAGGCAGACACCGCTAATCGAATAAACGACTATGTGCGTCTTCGTTTCGGAATTGACGACATCGTCCCAGCCTGTAGGCGTATCGGCAGCGGTCATGCCCGGACGTATAGCCATGTAACGTGCTCGTGTTGGATTATTGACGAGCAGGTAGCATTCGAACGGAGGAATAGGTCGTGCGTCCGAGGCATTATCCAGACGCAACCATGCACCATTGCCGTAATCGCTTTCGAGCATGTAAGCACCAGCCACTGAACCTGTTTGCATCGATTTGTTGACGCATACATTGACTACATTGTCCAAACTCGGGGCACTTCCTGCACTGAACGAAGGAATAGTCTGATCCGCTGCGCCAAAGAAGGAGATATACTTACCTAAGAAATAGCTGTCATGCCACTGGATGATGTACGGGGTATCCTTGGATGGCTTATAACCGGTCGGACTCTCGGGGTCATTCCATTTGCCGAACTCAGCAATGGAAAGATCAGTTGTTTTTTCCGGTGTGCGAATGATATAGTGTCCGGTGTAGAACGTACCACTCGAACGGTAATACGGCACGATGTCGTAGTATGCAGGTCCATCGACCTCATCCCACACCTTGACTGCGCTTACTGTGAACGGCAGACAGAGGGTGTGCCACATATCCAGATCACGTACTTTCATACGGAATTCGATGGTTTCGGTGATTGTACCGCCGCCATAAGACTCTACATCATCCAATGCGGCACGCGGGTCATCATCCTTGTCGCCGGAGCGATAGATGACGAAGTTGGTGGATTTGAACTTGGCGTAGGCATTGGAAGTGGCGGTTATGCTGCTATTCGTCCACGGATTATATGTCGTGAACGTATTTCCATACGAGTCGTTATTACACCACCCCACGAAAGTATATCCGGAAGCCGCAGTTGCTGTATAGGTGACGGAACCACCGGCCACAACATACCCGCCATTCGGAACAGCATTTCCGTCTCCATCCACGACGGATGTGACACTACCTCCGACCGAAGCGCCGTAGTTGACTTGATACGATGTCGGATATACAACCGTGACGGTCTTGTCAGTAATGTTGAAAATGAACTTATAGGTTCCCTTTCCGGCGGTCGTTATACCGCAGTTGACGGTTTTGTCGGTACCAAATGGCCACGCGCTACTATTACCATAGGTCATTTTAAACACCTCGGTAGTACTATTCTTGAGCCAGTTACCGGTCTGCTCATCGTAGATTGCGAACTCATAGGTAGTGTTAGCCGGTAGGGTCATTGTCACGTAACAGGTGTCCTTACTGCCGGCATTGGTGCCGATATTGGTGAGCGTATGGGTAGTACCCCAGTTCTCACCATTCATTGTTCCCTTGATGGAATAGCGTTCTACGAAGTTGGCGGTAACCGTTTGACCGGAAGTAGCACCGGAACCATTACCGCTCAAAGTCGTCGGGTTGGTGCTTGTGCTTGTAAGGCTAATATCCGAACCGGATTTCGACCAACTGCTGAACTTATATCCCTCATTCGGCACAGCGGTTAACTCGCGAGTTGTCGTCACACCGCAGGTGGTGCTTGTCGCATCTGCTCCACCTATCTGCACTTTTCCGTGACCGTCATTAGAGAGAGTGACGGAGGTGGAAGTTTCTACGAACTTGGCGTAGGCATTGTCTGTGGAAGTGACGTAATTGTACCAGGGGTTGTTGTTAGTGAATGCATCCCCTTCAAATGCATCCGAACTCCACCAACCGGCAAAAGTATATCCACCGGCAGGAGTTGCGGTATGGGTGACAGAAGTATTATAGGTTACATAGTCGCCGGAAGTCAAAGCATCTCCACCTGCCGTTGCTTCTGCCGTGCCACCGGTAGTGCCTATATGCAATGTGCCGTCAATATCGAGGTATTTCTGTCCGAAGTTAACAGGATACGGACGAAGAACAGTCAGTGTCGGATGATTACTTCCGTCTATGGCCGTAATCTTAAAGATGTATTCACCTGCACCACTGGTATAGAGGAACACATCGTTATTGCTGTTTTCCATTACTAACGAGGCATTTTCTTCCAGCACACAGACAGGATCGCATCCGCTTCGTCCAAGATTGGTTGAGGTGGCATTGTCATGGACTTGTACTTTGTATGTGCTATTTGCTTGTAAGGTGCAAGTACGGGATAAATCCATCGGAGAGGTACTATTGACGGCGAACGTCTTCGTGTAGTCCTCCCATCCGGGCATTCCACCCTCATCGCCTTCATACAATGAACCAACCAGACTGAATCGCGGTTTGAAATGAGCTGTGATAGTAGAATTTTGACTTGCTGTAACCGTAATGGCATTTCCGCTACCACTTGCATAACCCACATGCTCGCCATACTCCCAGTAATCAAACGTCCATGCGGCATTGGCGGGTGTAGCCGTAATGGTACTGGAAGCGGTAATTATGTGTGCATCGGTAACGGTATTGACAGAACCTGCACCTGCAGGAAAGACACTCGGTGTAATCGTATATGCCGTCTCCGTCCATTTGGCGTAAAGTGTGATGTCGCCGGCATAGATCCATTGCTTGGAGGCACTCGTATAGCCGGAAACGTCTGCAATCCAAGCACCATTGTCATCAATAAGTTGCGTAGTGAGCGTTGAACCGCCATTGGAACTGGTCCAATATCCACCGAAGTCATAATGTGCTTTCTGGGGGCACGTGATGGAAGAGGTGAGATTCGTTGTGGCATCATAGGTTACGCTAACGCTCGATGTCCCTTTATGTCCCTCATCAGCGCCCAAATCTTCCAATGTCACGGTATAGCCGTTAGCAGTGAAGTTAGCAGTCAGCGTACCGTCATGTTGCGCTAATATATGAATAGGATTTGAGGTTGAAGAATAACCATCCGCGCTATATACATCGTTATCTTCACCTGTTTTTGAGAAGTCCCAGTCTCTAAATGAATAGCCGGAAGCGGGGATAGCGCTTATATCACCGGATGCGGTAACATATTTAGCTGTGGTGGATGAAGCAGGGCTTGTTGAGCCAGAACCGGTCACAGCTATAGTGATAGCATATTCATGTTCCGTCCACTTGGCATATAGTGTATTGGAAGAACCATCTTTTATCCAATGCTTGGAAGCATCGGTATAACCGGCCACGGAAGCAATCCAATGACCATCTTTGTCAATCACTTGTGTACCCGTGCCACCATCTCCGGTATAATAGCCTTGGAAGTCATAATGCGTTTTTTCAGGACACGTAATATCTGATAGCACACCGGAGTTAAAGGCTATATCCTGGTATTCTGTGCCGGCGCTTGTTGCATCCTCGTTCTCCAATTGGATGCGGACGGTAAAGGTATTCCAAACCCATGTGGAACCGTTGTGCTTCATATATTTACTATAGCCTTGGGAATTGGTCAAATCATCTGTTTGGTTGCCACTATTGTCATTGGGTTTACTATTGGCGTAATCTCCGGGAGCATAGTAATAATACTTCTCGTCACTGATGGTTACGTAGTTGAACATTTCCGTACCAGGCCATGTTGTTCCGGCTATGCTGCTGGAACTGTTCCAAACATGAAGGTATTTATGATCCCAATCAGTATAACCATACATGTAACAATAATCGATATTTGGGTGGGAAACTGTCGGGTACGCTACAGATATGACGTGGGTGCTTTTGTTATACGTGAATGTATAAGTTCCTGCACCAGCCGTTGTCAAACGAATGTCATAGCCGCTGGTGTTGAGCGTGTAATTGGAAATGTTACTCGTCCACACGTTGTTATCCAATGTATATCGGGTTGAGCCGTCCCGAATACAGAACTGATAGGTAGAATGTGCAGACAGAGTCACCGCATATGTGCCATCGTTTCTTGAAAACGAGAATGCTTGGTTGTGTGGGTTATGCACATCAATCAAACCATCAATGGATACGCCCGGCACCCATCGGATGGCTGCTCCCGAATCAGCCCATTTGTACTTGTCTATTCCATCATTGTCAGCATCATTCTTGATTTTAAACCTATTATTTGAACCAATGCCATCATAATTATGTGTTTTTGTCCACCATGTACCATCACTTCCGCATCTGAAGAAGCAGATATTTGTCCAACCGTCATCAATGTCGCAATACGCCAAGTCAGTTTGTCCTGCCAAGGCAGACATTGTATAATCCTGGTCGCCGGAGTTGCCCCCCCAGCAATGTACTTTTGCAAAGCCTGCGCCACTATTCAGATTCGTATAGTCTTTCCACCAACTTACAGCAGAATAATCAAAATATATTCGTCTGGTTCCTGCCCGCATTTGTCCGACTTCTGCAGTCAGCAGGCACAAGGCGACGAGCGATGTGCGGAAAAGAGATTTAAAGTAATAAATGTTTTTCATATACTCGTAATAAGTTATACATTATTTAATCGCAGCAGGGGCGCGAGGACGGCCCGGCTGTTGTTAGTAATCCTGCGGCAAACCAATGCCACAGGACTGATAGGATTAGAACTGTTGTCCTAATACGTTAAGCTGTACGCCATCACGGATGATAACGAGCTGGCCATTCACAATGCGCTTAACAATCTTTACATTGGCACTGGCATTCACACATTCAGTAGGCGATGCAGCGGGGAAAGCGACTACCAGATTATGGCTTTCGTATGTCCATGTGAAGGTGTAGTCACCTGTTACGTCAGCCACGAACTCAAAGTTCTTACCGTCGTTGACGAGGTTGACATTGTCTGCGTGATCCCAACCGCGGTTAATACTGTACATGGTATCATCCGCACCATTGAGACTGAGATAGTCACCGTCAACCCATACTTTCATCTCATAGGTAGCGGCAGTCAGATTTTCGATGGTTACACTTGCGGTGAGTTTGTCTTCCGCAGGAGTCATCTTGTAAACGGGGCCCCATGTGTCTTCGCCAAAATTACCCACGATGGCTACCTCGGGAAGAATAACTTCACCATACTTCATCCACTCACCGGTTTCCCAACCTGTGATACGGAAGCAGTCTTTACCTTCCGGAATCTCGAGGTCAGCAGTTTTGTTCCACAGGTTCTCGGAATCCCAAGGTATAGACTCGCTATCACCTTGTGCACGGACAAAAAGCAGATTGTTGTTGTCATCGGGTATCTCGGCGAAGAACGCATTCTCATCGCCTTCTACAGCTGCCAGCTTGGCGTCACCATCAGCGGCTCCACCCCATGAGTGAACAAAGAACACAGCACCGAACGACTTCCAATCATCGTTGGGGATCAAATAAATTTTTTTAGCAGACAGGCTGACTACAGCCATCAGTGCTACGAATAAAGTAAATAACTTTTTCATAAAACATTAATTTTTAGAGGTTAATAAAATAGTATTATTGTTTTTTCGGAACAATCTTTACTGCATACCCACCACCGGCAGCCTCGAAGAGCTTGAGTTTGGTCTTGGAGGTCACGGTCTTGGTGGTAATGGTGTATGCCTGCGGGTTGGTGCGGTAGTGCGCATCCTTGGCGTCGGCATAGACGGTAGCCGTGAATTTCTGTCCAGCGGGCAGGAAGGAGAGGTCAAGCACCGAGGTGCGCGGGTCATAGCCATTGGTTGAGCCTACGAACCATGCGTCCACATCTTTCTGCTTGCGGGCGATGGTCACGTACTCGTAGGGTTCGGCTTCGAGGTAGTAGGGTTCATCCCACTCCACCGGCACATCCACTATGAATTGGAAGGCATCGAGGAAGCGCTCGTAGGTCTCGGGCAGGTCGGCAGCCATCTGTAGCGGGCTGTAGAGGGTGACATAGAGCGAGAGTTGGTTACAAAGCGTGGTGTTGCACCAGGAGTTACTATTCGGGTTGAGCTTATGGATGTCGTTCTCGAATATACCCGGTGTGTAATCCATCGGACCGCCTATGAGACGGGTGAAAGGCAACATGGTCGTATGATTAGGCGCCGATCCGCCGAACGCCTGGTACTCCGTTCCCTGTGCGGACTCGTTGCCGATCAGGTTCGGCCATGTGCGGCATATACCGGTAGGACGTACGGCCTCGTGACCGTTGACCATGATATGGTACTTAGCCGCCTTCTCCAGGCAGTACTGATAGTGGTTATTCATGAACTGCGAGTAGTGGTGTTCGCCAATGGGCAGGATGTTACCCACATAACCGGATTTGACAGCCGGGTACTCGTACTTTTTCATGAACTGGTAGGCGGTATCGAGCCAACGTTCATAGTTACGGATAGCACCCGAGGTCTCATGGTGCATAATCATCTTCACACCTTTGCTCTTGGCGTAGTCATGGATACCCTCAACATCGAAATCGGGATACGGGGTGACGAAGTCATAGACAAAGTCTTTCTCGTTGCCGAACCAGTCTTCCCATCCTACGTTCCAGCCCTCAACGAGTACGCCATCAAAGCCGTAACGGGCTGCAAAATCGATGTACTTCTTAACGTTCTCGGTGGTAGCACCGTGACGTCCGTGGGGCTTGGCTTTGGAGTAATCGGTCTTACCGATATGGATGGATGGGAAATCCCAGGTGTAAGACCAATCGCGCATACCGGCAATCATCTCCCACCATACGCCTACGTATTTCATCGGTTTGATCCATGAGGTGTCCTCAATCTTACAGGGGTCGTTGAGGTTGAGCACGATACGTGAGGCAAGGATGTCCTTTGCCGTCTCGCCCACCATGATCACGCGCCAGGGGCTGACAGCATCGGTCTGGATATGGCCTTTGGTGCCATCAATATCCGGCGTGAGCCATGAGGTGAAGGTCATAGTGCTCTCATCCAGATTGAGGTGCATACAGGAGTAATCGATGAGAGCCGCCTCGTGGATATTGAGCCACAGACCGCTGTTGGTCTTGAGCAGTACGGGAGTCTGCACTCCGGTCGTGGAGAAATTGGTAGTGGAGAGGTTCGCCTTGCTGGTATTCTCCTGAATGCCACGGATCTCACTGAGCTTGCAGCGTGTGTATTCGTACTCCTGCGTATCATAATCGCCTGGAATCCAATAGGCGGTGATGTCGCCCGGCATGGCGAACTCCGTCAGTTCCTCTTCAATAACAAAGTAATTGAGGTTAGGCTGCTGCGGGAAGATGTAGCGGAATCCCAGTCCGTCGTCATAAAGACGGAAGCAGATCTGTATGCTGCGATCCTTAGCGGGCTGCTTAAGGGTGATCAGCATCTCGTTGTAGCGATTGCGGATGTTACGTTCCTCACCCCATACAGGCTGCCATGTATCATCGTGGCTGTAACGCTCCGAACCGGTGAGCACAAAACCGCTCATCAGCCCCATGCTGCCGGATGCGGCATTGAAGTCATTGAACTCGGCACGACCGCGCTCGCCGCGGAGGGAGAGCCCCAGATGCGAGGGACGGATGACGGTGTCGCCCTTGTGCAAGAGCCAATAGACAGGACGACCGTCCTGCACGTCGAAATACGCCGTAAGGTTAAGCGACGGAGATTCAACTTTCTCGATGGCAGCGACAGGACTAACGACCGCTGCGCATAGAGCGAGGAGTAAGATGGATTGCTTGGCGTTCATGATATTTCAAATTTCAAGTTTCAAATTTGTGATTTATGATTTTACTTTTCGATGACTACCATCGTCCAGTATTGCAGGGCGGGCAGGTTAAAGGTGAGCTTTCCGTCGGCATACTCCCAGTCGACAGTTTGTGCTGCTCCTTGGCGGTAATCGGGTGTAGCCACCCACACGCGCTGCGGTCTGGCACTGAGGTTGATGGATAGGGGTATATCTGTCAGCAGCGTCAGTGCAGGTTGGTCACCATTGGTATCACACCAGTCGAGGTGCTTGGCGTTGCGGTACGAGAGCAGGTGGATCACATCGCGGTTGCCTACCTGACGGCCTACGGTAGCAATCTGTCCGAGTTGCGGCTTCCACTGATTGAACGTACATCCCTCACGCGTACTGGTCACATCTACCCCGAACCAGTCGGTATTCGCTCCTGCTTGGGGCATCTCCGGGCGTAACAATTCCTCGTACGCTACGGCAAAATCGTAGTAGCGGATCATGGCGCGTTGCAGTTCCTCGGTCATCGACAGGTTGCCGAGCGGAAAATACTCGTGGCAGAGCATGTGTTCGCCCATCTGCAGGATCGTTCCGCCCCACGCGGAAGCCGCAGCCGTAGCCATAAGCACGCCGGGCGTATTGAAATAGCCCTCGCCTTTGAGTGCCAGATTGTAATTCATGTACGCCGCCAGCACGGTCTGCTTGCCTTCGGACCACTCGGTATTGTCGGTGATGATGTCCGAGAACACTTTGTAGCCGTCGGTATCGCTGTGCTCCCAAACCTCCGAATAGCAGAAATCCACCGGTGAGGGTGCGATCTGCCCGTACTGCCCGAACTGCCATACGGCATTCATAGCGAGGCGCTTGTCGGGGCGTGCAGTCTTCTCATCCGCGATGAATGAGCCGAAATCCGCCCATACCGTGATCTCATTGCCATCGTAGTCATAGACCTCAGTCGGGCGCGGACCTAACTGGTCAATCTGCCAACCATCGAAGTTAAAGACGGAATAGACCTCGTCGTTTCGCGCACGTATATAATCCCGCCAACCCTGGCTATGCAGGTTAGCCAGGAAGATATTACTCTTGAACGGCTCGCCAATAGTGTGGGAGTCCAAGCTGGTGTGCTGCTTATCTGTGTACATCATCCATTCGGGGCTGACGCCATCCTGAGCATAGTCCTCCAGACAGCCGTTAGCGAGGTTATAGTACAGCGTGAGCATGCCGCGCGCATGCGCACCATCGATATAATCCTGAATGGTCTTGCGATAGCAGTTGCGGTCGAGAATGTCCTTCCATTCGTCCATCGGATGAGCGGCATTGCCAGCCAATGGGTGATGATGTTTCCAGTGCCAGTCCTGAAACTGCAGGTAGTTGATATGGTATCGTCCCAGCAGATTCAGTACGGAGTTGATCTGTGCATCCGACATATTGCTGAACGATGACAGAAACCCGTTTCTCGGGTAGCGACTCGGCTGGGAAGATACATCTATACCGATAGCAGCAATCACACTGTCGCGACCGTTGGCGCTAACGAACAGTTCCGCCATATAGCCATGAAAATCGTCGGTAGGCGGTTGCCATGTCCACGTGAGCGAACCAACCTGCTGCTGAGCTACGACCTGCCCAAGATGCATGTAGCGGACTTGCAGATTCGCAGGCAGTTCTTTCAGCGTGAAGGTCACAGCCTCTCCGGGAAGATAAGCCGCCTTATCGGTGCTGACCGGATCGGGCACAGCATTCGCGACATCGGCATGTGAGGTGATGAGTATAGTGAGCGTACGGGTGTTGACATCAATCGTATAATCTCCAGTGGCGGATATTTGCCATTTATAGTCCGGATAGGCATCCTCGGTCTCACGGAAATGCATTTTGGTCGGATCCTTGTCGTCACGTACATAGCACGGAAACCACGCCTCGTTGGAGGTCAGGAGTTTGAACTCGCCCACACTGAGCGTGCCGCTCCATACAAAGTGCTCCGAATCATCGGCATCCACATCCATCGGCGTAGCACTCTCCACAAACCAACCGCCGGCGGTAGCATCTCCTATCATATATATAGGATCGATAACCTCGGGAGCATGGCGAGTGATGGATATGGTATAGTCGCGAATATTCACATCCACCGTATATTTGCCTTCCTCTGCTATCTCCCACTTATAGTCCGGGTAATCCTGATCGACCTCACGGTAGCGGATCTTGGTTGAGTCATCGGCATCACGCACAAAGCACGGGAACCAATCTTGATTGGTGGTCAAAAATTTCAGTTCACCGGCAACGAGCGTTCCCGTCCACGTGAAGTGCTCGGAATCGTTGGCGTCCATGTTCATCGGTGACGCCTGACCGATGTTCCAGCCCCCCGGAGTGGCGTCGCCTACCAGGAACATGGACGTTATATGTTCGGGAAAATGGATATCCACAAATACAATACTGTCGATCTCGCTTACGTCAACGCTGTAGGCAGCAACGTCGCCTTTCAGCACACGCATCTCCGTCCGAGTGCCTGCATACATGATGCCTGATACGATAGCAAGTACAGCCAGTAAGAATACCTTTTTCATCTTATTGCTTGATAAATTTAACTATTTCTGCTCCCACTTGCAGCAGATAACTGCCTGTCTGCAGCCCGCTTACATTCACTGTTGCGGTGTTAGCATCGGCGACAGCAGTGATGAGCAATTGCCCCTGCATGGAGAAGACTCGTACTACTTGTTGCGCCTCTATCCCTTGCACGACCAATTGCGACTGCGTAGGATTGGGATACACCTCGATGGCAGACGCAAACAGTTTGTCGAAGCCCGTGGGATTCTCGGATTGGTCGCTGAAAACGATTTTCCTTATCTCGCTTGTAGGCGTGCATTCCAACTGCTCTCCTTGCTTGTCATAGAGGCAGGCTGAGCGATCCTCGAAGCGGATTTTTCCGATCTGCTGTATCGCATAGGCGCGCTCGGAGCCGGACAACGGCACAATCACCAGATTAGATTGTGCGCCGGCTAACACCGCCACGAACAGACCTACTATGAGAAAAAAACGTTTCATCATGCTTTTGTCTTTTGGCTACTTCTCCACCACAATCATCGTCCAATATTGCAGTGCAGGTACGGTGAGTGTAAGCTTACCAGCTGTATACTCCCATTCTGGTTCGACAGCCGCGCCCTGCTGCCAGTCGGGTGAAGCCAGCCATACGCGTTCGGGCTTGCTGCTCAGGTCAACGGATACAGTTATGTCGCGTAGCATCGTCTGTGCGCCTTGGTCACCATCCGTATCGCACCAGTCGAGATGCGTGGCATTGCGGTAGGATAGCAAGTGAATGACATCGCGGCTCCCCACATGACGGCCGACCGTAGCGACCTGTTCGCTAACAGGTGCCCACTGGTTGAATACGCACTTGCCGTCCGTACAGGTCACATCCACGCCGTACCAGTCGCTGTTGATGCCTGCGGCAGGAACATCGGGACGTAGCAGGTTCTCGTAAGCGACAGTAAAGTCGTAATAGGCAATCATCGCCCGCTTGAGTTCACCGGTCATGGCAAGGTTGTCGTCGGGGAAATACTCGTTGCACAGCATGTGCTCACCCATCTGCAGGATCGTACCGCCCCACGCTGTAGCCGCAGCCGTAGCCATGATGATGCCAGGCGTATTGAACCATCCGCGACCTTTCAGACCTTTGTCGTAGTTGAGGTACGCGGCAAGAACGGTCTGCTTGCCGTTAGACCACGAAGCATTATTCGTTATGATGTCCGAGAAGATGGCATATCCGTTGGTATTGCTATGCTCCCACACCTCGGTGTAGCAGAAGTCCACGGGTGCAGGTGCTATCTGACCTTGCTGACCATATTGACCTACAGCGTTCATTACGAGGCTTTTGGCGGGTTGTTGCTCTTTCATGAAGGTGATAAATGAGCCGAACGAGCTTGCCAGATCAACCGGTGTGCCGTTGTAGTCATATACAGCAGTCGGACGCACTCCGAGCTGGTCGATCTGCCAGCCATCGAAGGGGAAGACGGCATACACCTCGTCGTTGCGCTCGGAGAGGAACGTACGCCAAGCCGCGTTGTGGGTGTTGAGCAGATAGATTGAACTCTTAAACGGCGAACCCAGCGGATGGTAGTCGAGGTTACGGTGAAGTTTGTCGGTATAGAGCATCCACTCGCGGCTCACACCATCGGTCTCAAAGTCCTCCAACGCCCCGTAGCCGAGGTTATAGAACAGGGTGTACATCCCGCGACGATGCGCCGCATCAATATACCCCTGTACGGAGGAGCGATAGCAGTTACGGGAGATGATGTCCGTCCACACATCCATCGGCTGCACAGCGCTGCCACCCAGCGGGTGATGATGCTTCCAGTGCCAGTCCTGGAACTGCACGTAGTTGATGTGATAGCGGTTGAGGTCACTTATGACAGACTCAATCTCACGAACGGACATACTGCCATAGGTTGACAGGAATCCGTTACGGGGGAAACGTTTGGGGTCGGAGGATACATCAATACCGATAGCGGCATAGACGGTATCTTTGCCATTGACCGTAGCGTGGAGTTCCGCCATATATCCCTGGTAATCCTCGGCAGGTGCAGTCCATGACCAGCTTGTGGCTGTGACAGGTTTTTCCTCAAGTATCTTGCCCAAATGCTGATAGCGCACCTTGACATCACCTGCGGGCAGACTGTTGATAGTGAATTGCACCGCATCGCCCGGCTTATAACAAGCCTTGTCTGTACTGAGCTGGTTAGCAATATACGTTTCACCATACGTGATCGGATCATGCTCCGGCGCAATAATATTACATGCTGATGCCGCAACAAGCAGCATGACGAGTAGTGTATGATACATTGTTTTCATCATAAGGCGCTGAATGAGATGGTGTTGTTCTTGATATCAATCGTTATGCTCCAGTTGCCGGCAGACGGGATGAGCCACTTGTTGTCGGGGTCACCCGTGTGGATGTCGTAACTGCCGTTCTCCGCAGGAGCGCAATCGGGCGTGGGGGCATAGATCATCTCGCCCGACCAGTCGTGTTTGATCTCCGTGGGGAACTTAATCTGCCCGGCATTGAGCGGTCCTTCGTAGGTAAAGACATCCACCTGCGGGTGTGAGAGTTCGGTAATGGCATCCCAACTCCAACCGCCAGGAGTAGCATCACCAATCATATATATATGGCTGTATGTTTCCTCTACCGGTGGCTCACTATGCGAAATGATAACCATGGTCAGCGATCGGGTGTCCACCTCAATGGTGTAATTACCGGAGTATGGAATCTGCCATTTGAAGTCGGGGTAGTCCTCTTCGTTCTCGCGATAGTGCATCACTTTAGGATCGGTCTCGTCACTAACATAACACGGCAGCCAACTCTCGGTGGAGGTGAGTAGTTTGAACTCGCCTTGATACATTGGTCCGCTCCATGTGTAGTGACCTGGATCGTCATAATCAATGAGCATGCTTGTAGCCCGCTCAAGCGACCATCCATTCGGTGTGGCATCGCCGATGAGGTATAACTCCGGTACGGGTGTTTTGAGTTTGACGACGAGCTTGATAAGCGGTGAAACCTGTTCGTCGCCCGTCTTGACCACCTTGGCGCGTACGCGCATCTCAAAGGTATAGAACTGCTCCTCCTGTATGTCGGCAAATGCCTGTTTGAGCGTATCTGCCAACATATCATGGCTGAACACTATGGTGCGGTCCATGGTGCGACCGATAAGCAGTTGGAGTCCTGAGGCAAAGGCGTTACCAGCCTTGTCGATATCTATCGTATAAGCGATAGCCGAGCCTGTACCGTTGTTCGTGCCGGCAGTCCACGTGAGTTGCAGAGCAGCCTGACCGGCTAACTGCGGTTTGCAGATGACGGTATCGGCAGAAGAGGTAAGAATAAGTGCCTCATCACGCTTGGGATCATCTACCGGTTGCTCGCATGCTGTCAGTGCGCAAAGCGCAAACGACAGGAAACAGAGTATATATTTCGTCGTTTTCATTAGTAGCCGGGATTTTGGGTTAATAATTCGTTTGCCTCAATCTCCTGCATCGGTATCGGGAACAGCAGATGCTTGGATGTAGCATTGGTTTTGCCTATAGAGTGCAGGAAGTTAAGTGCATAGTTATTCGGATAACGGATCATGTCGAACCAACGGTGACCCTCAAAGGCAAGTTCGATACGTCGTTCATGGATGATCTTGTCGCGCATCTGCGCTTGCGACAGGCCTTCCACTTGGCTGCGGTTGCTGAGGCCTGCACGTTTGCGCACCTGATAGAGCGGCGCTTCGGCTTCGGTGGTACGTCCGAGTTCGTTGAGCGCTTCCGCCTGCATGAGCAGTACATCCGCATAACGGGTAACTACCCAGTTCTGGTTACTGGTGTTGTAGTCCGGCGACTGCGTTTTGGTGAGCAGGAACTTGCGGACATTATAGCCTGTCGTGGAGTAACTGCTTGAATAGGTATAGCCGTCAAATGTCGGACATCCGGCATAGAAGAGGGTCTTGTCGCGTCGGAGATCACCGGGTTCGTACTGACCGGCGAACTCAGGTGTAGGCTGGTTCCAGCCGTAGCAACCGGCCGCCATACCTGAGTTACGCGGCCCTTGGAACGGACTGATCCACGAAGCCTGGTTCTCGTTGGACCAGAAGTCGTGATTCGTCTTGCCGTAATACTGTATCTCGAAGATTGACTCTACCCCATTCTGCTTGGCGGGATTGAAGTTGTCGGCATAGTCGGCAGCCAACTGGTAGCCCATGGATGTTATCTCTTCGCAGATCCTTACCACCTCGTTGTACTTGGCAACATCAGGCTGATAGGTCAGATAGACACGTGCCAGTTCTGCCATAGCGGCTTCTTTGCTGGCACGCCCAACGTTCTTTGTGCCGTAGGCGCTACGTTGCGGCAGACGGGCTATAGCCTCCTGCAAATCAGAAATAATCAGCGCATATACTTCGTCAACCGAGGCACGAGGCATCTTCAGGTTGCTGTCAGATGTGAGCGGCTCGGTAGGCATCGGTACGCCACCGAACAAACGAACCAATATGAAATAGTAATGTGCGCGCAAGAAATGTGCCTCACCGAGCATGCGATTCTTAAGATCGTTCTCTATCTGCATTGAGGGCACCTCTTTCAACACGAAGTTACAACGCAATATTCCCGGTGAAGGTCCGCGCCAGAGATCAAGTGCGGCGAAGTTGTCGGCTGTGGCAATGAAGTTAGCCATTTCAACCGTCTCCAAGCCGTCCGAGCCACCGCCAGCACCCACCACGCTTTCGTTGGCAATAATATCCAGCGTCCAGATACGCATGTTGTACAACTTCGCCCATTGCAATGGCTGATAGCAGGCATTGACAGCCGCCTCGGCATCCGCTTCGGTCTGGAACCCGTTGGTGGTATCCACCGAATCCCACGGTTGACGCTCAAGGAAGTTGCAGGATGTGAGCGCTAACGCTGTCAGAACACAGACCGTTATCACTGTTAGACTACCTTTCTTAGCCGCAAGGGCACGATTAACTACGTTTTTCAGGTTGTTAGATATACTCTTTCTCATAATCGTAGGCATTAGAAGGTGATATTAAGTCCGAAAGTGAAGTTACGCGTGAGAGGATAAACATTGCTGTCAATACCGCTGCCTCCGACTTCCGGATCAAGACCTGTGTAGCGCGTGAGCGTGTAGAGGTTCTGACCTGATATAGAGAAACGCACCTCGTCCATGAGGGCTTTCTTGGTATATTGCTTGGGCAACGTATAACTTACAGTAATGCTCTTGAGTCGCAAGTAATCGCCCGATTCAAGGAATCGGTCACTGACGCGGTTGTTCTTGTTCGGATCACTGAACACTGCACGCGGCACGGTAGTGTTGGTGTTATCCGGACGCCAGCGGTCGAGCACCGTAGTCATCTGGTTCTGGGCTACGGACATCGCCTCAAGGGTGGAACGGTTGCCATTGTAAATCTTGTTACCGGCTGCGCCTTGCAGATACACTTCGATGCTAACTCCGTAGAAATCAAAACTATTGCTCATCGAGAACGTCCATGCCGGTGTAGGCGAGCCAAGGACTGTACGGTCATCCTCATTGATAACACCGTCGTTGTTCAGATCCTTGAATCGTATATCACCCGGCTGGGTGCTGGTGTATGCATCGCTACCGATGGTTTGCACGGCATGCGCGTCAATCTCGGCTTGTGACTGGAAAATGCCGTCTGTCACATAACCATAGAATGCGGCAACCGGGTAGCCAACCTTGTGGATATTGCATCCAAAGTACATCGGCACATCACCATTGAGTGACAGGATGCGATTGCGGTTGTAGGCAAAGTTCACCGTAGTAGTCCATGTGAAATTGCTGTTCTTAATATTCATGCTGTTCAGGCTGACCTCCACACCGGAGTTACGCATCCTTCCCGCATTGATATTTGGCACTGCTTCATCGGAATAACCGCTGCTGATTGGTACAGACATCGGCACGAGCATATCATTTGTATTCTTGATGTAGTAATCGACATTCGCATGCAGGCGCTGGTCAAACAGCGAAAGGTCAACACCTATATTGTATTGCTCCACAGTCTCCCAGCGAACGTTCGGGTTAGGCAGCACCCATGGAGCAAGTCCGGGCACCTGCTTGTCACCGAACACATATTGCACGGTCTGCAACTGGCTGGCGTAAGCATAGTTGCCGACACTGGCTTGGTTACCCGTCTGACCGTAACCGGCACGTAACTTGAGATCGGTGAGCCAGAACGATTTTTCGAACCACTGCTCCTCACTTATTCTCCATGCTGCAGCTACGGAAGGGAACACGCCCCAACGGTTCTTTTTTGCAAAACGGCTTGATCCGTCGGCACGTACCGTAGCGGTAATCATATAACGGTTCGCGTACCCGTACGTGGCGCGCGCCATGAACGAGAGCAATGACCATTGGCTGCGGTTGCCGCCTATGGTCGGTTCCAACAGGCCGTTGCTAAGCTGGCTGGCGGTCTGAGAGATGAAGCCCTGTACAGCGCCATTCATAAACTCGTATGTGTTCGCCTGCATTGACGAACCGATCATAGCCGTAATGGAGTGTTGATCGATCGTCTTGTTGAAAGTCAACGTATTATCCCACAGCCATGTGATGCTCTTGTTGAAACTACGGCTGCGCTCCGACTCCGGCTGGGCAATGGGCTGCCAGTCATATTGCGGCGTCCATCCTTCGGAGTCCCAGAACAACATTTGCATGCCAAACGTTGTACGGAAGATGAGCCAATCAATAGGAGTAATCTCGGCATAGATGTTACCTAACAGATTATAGCCCTTGGTCTGACTGCTGTTCTCCATCATTTTGCCGATAGGGTTAGCTATGTCACCTACATACATTGCCAGGCCGACAGGACCTGCCCATGAGCCGTCCTCGTTCTTAATTGCCTGCGTAGGCAGTGCACGCATGGTATTCTGGATGTCATAGTTTCCCTGCGCTTTGATGTCGTGGTTCAGACTTAACTTGTGCCCGAAACGCAACCAGTCAAACAGTTTGGTGTCATGGTTGAACTGCAAGGTAATACGCTTATAATCAGTTGTCTTAATGATACCTTTCTGATCAAAATATGCGCCGGATACGTAGAAGTTGCTCTTTTCTGTACCACCGCTATAGCTGATGGCGTAGTTCTGCGTGGGAGCAAACTGATAAAGTTCGCTCATCCAATCCGTACCATCGCCCAAAGCGGTCGGGTCGGCAAACGCAGGGTTCTGCGGCTGACCGGCAGCAGCCATCATCTCATTGTGCAGCGAGGCAAATTGATAGGCCTTGAGCAGTGGTAATGTTCGCTGAATCTGGTCAAAACCGAACGAGGCTTTCAAGCTGATGTGTCCCTTCTCGTTGCTACCTTTCTTGGTGGTGATGATTACTACACCATACGCACCGCGCGAACCATATATAGCTGTAGCCGAGGCATCTTTGAGCACATCCACACTGGCAACATCATCCATGTTGATCATGTTTAGCGGAACATCAGTTGGTACGCCGTCAATCACAATCAGCGGTTCGGAGTTGTTGATACTGCCAATACCACGAATGTTCAGGCTCACATTGCTACCCGGTGCACCGGAACCGGTAACCTGCAGACCGGCTGCACGACCTTCAAGAGCTGCACCAAGCGATGGTGACGGTTGCTTCTGCAGATCCTTGTCGCTAACCTGAGCGATACTACCAGTCAAGTCACTCTTTTTCTGTACACCGTAACCGATTACAACCACCTCTTCCAAGAGTTCGGTACTTTCTGTAAGAGTGATGTTGACAGGTTCGCTGCCAACCACTTCCAACTCTTTCGTGTCATAGCCCATGTAACTGACTACAATCGTAGCCGGAGGGGCTACATCAATGGCAAAATTGCCGTCAAAATCTGTAATCGTTCCTATGGTCGTACCTTTAACCATAACGTTCACACCGATTAGCGGCTCACCTGTGTTATCCACAACAACGCCACTAACCTGCGCCCGGACCGACAAGACGATACATAGCAGAATGCTTAGAATGGAGAAAAATCGAATACTCTTCATACGTATCGGATTGTTAATTTTTCATGATATCTGTTTTTTAAAAACGATGCAAAGTTACTACATTTTTTTCACATACGCAATAGCGCTAACGCAAAAAGTAGTGGATTTTGCATGTACAAAACCCACATTTTGCTGATTTTCATATACGAATGAGTTAGTCCACCGTAAGAAAAAAGTAGTGAACCGAACATAGCAAAAAGGCCGCTTTAGAGCATTGCGACCTTCTTTTCGAAACTATCCCTATCCCCTTTAGCCAGATTTCGCATACGCGTGCGGGCATTAAATATAGTAGATAAAGAGTAGCGCAGGAACGATGCTATCTTAGCGCTGTCAGTAATTCCCAAACGGATACAACATAGTACACGCAGGTCCGTATTGAGTTGTTCGCCCGACTTGATGCGGAACTCTGTGCCATCCACCAGCAACTGCTTGACATCGTTAATGAAGTTGGGAAAGATATTGAGGAACGCCTCGTCGAAATTGCGATAGAAGGTCGCCAACTGTTCTTGAGTAAAATGGTGCGAAGCCAGTTCCTGTTGCACCTTGGCTATCTCGTTGTTCTTGAATTGCTGATTCAATGCTTTGCGCCACGAGTCGAAGCGGTCAATCAGCAGCGACGACATTTCCATATACCGACCGACATACACGGCTTTAATTTGGTCACTTTCCTTTAACTCGGAGTAAGTCACCTGCAATTGTTTGTTCAGCAATGCCAACCGCCTGCGCTGACGGGCATTGTACAGCAGGAACACCGCCAGCAATGCGGCTACAAGCACTATACTACTCATAAATCCTATCAGCAGTCGGTGGTGAACCTGTTCATGCCGCTGGTAGGCGCTCTCAATAATAGGATAGAGCATGCCCAACTCAACAGTTCGGCCGCGAGCACAGCCGGCCTTGGCATCCTCAATGGCACAACGCATATAGCGGTAAGCATTGTCAATATCACCTGAGTGATATAATAGTAATGCCAACTCACGCAGAGATATATACTCCCGGATTGCAGCCTGCATATCGCTGCAAGCTGAGATGATCAGCTGCTCTTTCTCTTGATCTGTCATGCCCAGATTATGGTATATCTGGGCCTTGGTGATAGCACTGATCGCCTGCTGGTCTGCACTGATAGAGTGTTGAGATTCATATCGGCTCAGCAATTCAAGAGCCTCGGTGTACTGCCCCTCCGCACATAGCCCGTCGGCATGCACTACCTCTTGATAGAACGAACCGGGCTCTTGCACCTGCATCAACGAGTCGGTATAAAGCCGCTTGAGAGAGAGATAGGAAGTCTGCTGGGCCTCAGATATAGCAAAATCAGCCATCAATCCGTATAGCGTGCGACGAAGATTGTAATAATACGGATACAACACATCAATCACCCCTTTTGCTGACGATGAATCAAGATATTGAATAGCATCATGATACATACCTAAACGCATCATCACTTCCGACATATTCATCTGTGACGCCTCCCGATAAAACGCGTCATCAATGCTTCGAGATAGAGCCAGACGTTTGTCTGCATATACAAGTTGCGAATCAATATTGAACGCACGGTAGCGGTCAAATATCTGCCCGTAGCGCTCAAAACGGTCTCGGTCGTTCAACTGCTCCATCGGCATCCGACACAACGAATCCAAGTCGTTTTGGTGATGGGCATGTATGGCATAACGCCCTTCAATTAAGGAATCTAACTCACGCAGAGCCGTATCTTGCTTTTGACACGCTACCATCATGACTAAAAAGGTCAGGAGGAAAATATAAGTACATCTCATTTTTTTTAGTAAACAGCTATTGCGACAACGACAAAAAATAAAAGCCGACAAAGGTACAAAAAAAAATACAAATATGCAAGAGGTAGGTGAATATTTTTGCAAAAAGGAAGAGAAAAGTGGAAAAATTAATGGGAAAGGCGATTAGAGGTTACAAAAATGTGACCGAGATGCAAAATACGGTTCGGTGGAAAGGACACCCCACTGCACGTTGATTGTGGAAACCCCGATAATACGATGGACGTAGGTGCACGCACACAAAAAGAGCCGGTGTCAAAAGACATCGGCTCTAAAAGTGGCGGCTACCTACTCTGATTAAGGTGTTCTATGTTCGCTCAGCGGTGAGGGCTGAGCGAACTCGCGCGGCGCAATTACTCCTACGAATGTCCATTGGACATTCTTGGTGCGCCTTAACCGCTTCACCCACAAAACGCAGTACCATCGGCGTTGCTGAGCTTAACGACCCTGTTCGGAATGGGAAGGGGTGGGACCTCACAAATTTCCATCCATTGGGTGAATTGTACGGGTAATCCCAGACGGAAGAGAATGCTCAATTCTCCGGATTCTTTTTTTGAGCAGGTAATGATAGGTTGTCATTGTGTTTAATTATTTGATTGTTTGACAATAAAAAAGCGACCGGTGAGGGTCGCTTTATGGAGGTTAAGTTGTTAAACGGTTAAGCTGTTAAACGGTTAAGCTGTTAAGCCGTGAATACATCGCTTACATCGTGGCGGTGAGGAACGTGGCATTGCCGAAGATGTATAGGACGTTCTCCGAAGCGGGCACGAGCAGCGTCTCGCCTTGTTTGACGCGGATGCCGTTGATGTTCGCTTCGCCCCAGAGGCAAACAACGACAACGAATGAGTCGGTGTGCAGATCGACCTCAGCGGCAACCTGTACTACGACGCGGTTGACTGTAAAGTACGGGCAATGGATGAGTTCGGAGTTCGGTTTGGTGGAGTCGTAGCTTGTGCGGTACTCCGGCCACACACGGTAGTCGATGGCATCCTTGGCTTGCTCTATATGCAGTTCACGCGGTTTGCCCTGTGCATCTTTGCGTCCGAAGTCATATACGCGGTAGGTGATGTCGCTGGTCTCCTGTATCTCTACGAGGAAGTTACCCGCGCCGATGGCGTGCAACCGTCCGGCAGGCAGAAAGTACAAGTCGCCCTGGTGCGCCTCGTGCGTAGCGATGACGTCTTGCATCGGCGAGTGCCCGTTCACGGGTTCGGCGGTAGCCAGACGCTCGTACTCCTCGGGTGTGATGCTACGGTTGAGACCGGAGTAGATCTTCGATCCCACATCAGCTTTGAGCACGTACCACATCTCTGTCTTGCCCAGGCAGCCGTGACGCTCCATCGCCAGTTTGTCGTCAGGGTGCACTTGTACACTGAGGTCTTGGCGCGAGTCGATGAACTTCACTAGCAGCGGAAACTGATTGCCAAACTTCTTATACACACGCTCGCCGACGAGCAAACCATTGTACTTGTCAATAAGCTGCGTGAGGTTCAATCCGCAATCCACATCGCCGATGATGCCGCGCTCCACGGCAACGGATTCGTGCCCGGGCACGGAACTAATCTCCCACGACTCGCCGATGTTCGGTTGCGCGGTGTAGATACCTTTGAACGGCGCTATCTGGTATCCACCCCAGATCATGGTGCGGAGGTAAGGCTGAAATTTATACGGTTTCATCTATTCATTTACTCATTTTTTCATTTTCACATTTTCTCATTTATTTAGCTAAGCCGCTCGATGAGCTCGAAGCACATGCGGGAATTGTGGTAAGGGCACTTCCAGAATCCGGCTTTGTCCTCTTTGCGGTTCGGAGTACCGTCGGGCAATATCTCCCAGAACCACTCGCCGTGTTCGCGGTCAATGAGTTTGTTGGTAATGAACGCGTACGCCCGCTCCGCCATCTGCCAATACTCCTCTGCACGGCTTTTGTCTTTTGTCTTTTGACTTTTGTCTAATAGGTGCTGCCACTGATCAACGTATCCGATCACGGCTTCGCAATACGTCCACCACTGTGTTTCGTCAAAAATTCCGTCTTCGGAAGCACGTGCAATGTGCCGGACAATCGGCATCAATTCCGCTGTGAGGGCATCGTCACCTAATACCTCAAGCGCCTCGGTCAGCAGCCAGGCGGCTTCTATATCATGACCGGGGCTCTCATTGTGGCGGCTGGCGATAGGTTGCCATGTGTCGTCAAAGAACAGCCCAAGATGCCCTGTCTGTGCATTGTAGAGGCGGGTCGCAAAGATGCGGATGAGGATGCGCAGTTGGCGCTCCAGTACCGGATCACGCCACACGCGCAGCAGACTTGTGTAGGCTTCCAACACATGCAGGTGGGTGTTCATCGTACGCGAACCGTTCTCATCATGCTCGCTCAATCGCATATCGGCTATCGGTTGCCAGTCGCGGGCGAGTGCCTCTACATAACCGATGTTCTCGGCATCAAAGGCATGCGACTCGATGTCATGAAACAGCCGGATAGCGGCATTCAGCGCCTCTTTGTCGCCTGTGGCACGTGCGTACTCGCTCAATCCGTAGATGGTGAATGCAATGGCGTAGGTCTGCTTCTTTGTATCCAAAGCCTCGCCCTCCGCCGTGACCGACCAATAGCATCCGCCATGCTCCTTGTCAATAAAGTGCGCTTCGATGTAGCGCTTCGCCTCTTGGGCGGCTTGCAGATAGGCTGTTAGCTGTTGGCCATTAGCCATTGGCTTTAGTACGCGGTAGGCGGACGAGAACGTCCATAGGATACGCGCATTCAGTATAGCACCACGCGGAGCATCGGGTACGAGGATTTCGTCGCCGGTCACCTGCCCATAGAAGCCACCGCGCTCCTTATCGCGCAGTCGCAGCCAGTAAGCTAATATATTCTCTTCGAGCACCGTTTGTGCCGATTGCCTGAGTTGTGTTGGTGTCATTGTGCTTTGTTCTTTGCTACAAGGGCTTTGATGGTCTCCACACTGGCGGTGGTAGTCAATCCGTCTTCGGGAGTATGGAGACAATAGTCGATGAGTTGGGCGACGGTCGTTGTGGCTACGTGCAGACGGGTGTCGGCGGAAGCATAATAAATAAACACCTTGCCATCCTCGTTGGCGATCCAGCCGTTGGCGAAGGCTACGTTCATCACATCGCCGACGTACTCGCTGCCTTCAGGAATGAGGAACCAGCCGCCGGGCTTGGCGATGATGCGTGTGGGGTCATCGAGAGCGGTCATGTACATGTACAGCACGTAACGCAATCCGCTGGCGGTGTTGCGTACGCCGTGAGCGAGGTGCAACCAGCCTTTGTCGGTCTTGATCGGTGCGGGTCCTTCGCCGTTTTTGACCTCATAGATCGTGTGGTAGTTACGGCCGAAGATGATGCGCTCGTTGCGCACCTCGGCGTGGGTGATGTCCTCGGTCAGCGTCCAACCTATACCGCCGCCTTTGCCGGTGTCAATAAAGCCATCCTGGGGACGGGTGTAGAGGGCGTACTTGCCATCAACGAACTCCGGATGGAGTACGACGTTACGCTGCTGGCAGAGGGATTTGAGGTCGGGCAGACGCTCCCAGTTCTTGAGGTCTTTCGTGCGGGCGATACCTGCTGCGGCAGTTGCAGCCGAGGTGTCAAACGGCTTGGTTTCGTCGTGGCGCTCCACGCAGAAGATGCCATAGATCCAGCCGTCCTCGTGGCGGGTCAGACGCATGTCATAGACGTTGGTGGCAGGCGCATTGCAACCGTCGGGCAGCGTGACCGGCTCGTCCCAGAACCGCCAACCGTCGATGCCGTTGTCGGATTGTGCCACGGCAAAGAACGACTTACGGTCAGCGCCCTCCACGCGGGCTACGACGGTATATTTGCCTTCGAAAAGGATTGCTCCGGCATTGAGCACCGCGTTCATCATGATGCGTTGCATCAGGTAGGGGTTGTCCTTCTCGCAGAAGTCATAGCGCCACTCAAGCGGCGTGTGCTCGGCGGTGAGGATTGGATATTGGTACTTGTCATATATGCCATTTGTCATTTGACATTTGACATTTGGGCGGTTAAGCAGGGCTTCGTGGCGTTCACGGAGAGCTTGGATCTTTTCTGCGTATTTCATAATTGTTGTCCTAATGCGTTATACATTTTGTTATTGCGCACAATGATCAGTTGTCCATTGCTGATGGTTTTATCAGCCAAACTTGGCTGATTCTCCATATTCGCTATGCCCGTTGCGGTGTTGTCGATGCGGGCGGCAAAGAATGCCATCATGTCGCTATACCATGAGCCGGAAACCTGATGCATGAGTTCGGGGTTAATGATGAGCTGCTTGTCAGTGACTGTGAGGTTGTTGTACGGCGCGATGTTCGTGTGCGGCGGGCAGACATTGTCTTGCAGACCGAGGCAGGCGATGGTAGCAGCCGAGATTGACGGAGCGAGGTTCTTGGTGTCGAAGTACGAGAGGAAAGCGAACATCTCATCGTCGGTCATTGTGCCTTGGTTCTCGCGTGCCACGTATGCCGGCCAATTGACGATGTCGAAATAGTCGGGGAAGTCACCGAGGAACGCAATGCCCGGAGCGATGGCGCGGAAAGGATGGTCGGAGAGCGCAGCCGCAGCGTAGGTGAACGCTCCGCCCTGACTCTGTCCTTCGCCGAAGAGGTTGTGCATGTCGCTTGTTGATCGGGTCGCCATGAAGCGGATAGCCTGCACGCAGTCCATGAACGCACCGCGGTAATAGTAGCTGTCCTTGTCGCCGAAGTTGAAGGCAAACCAATCGCCGTAGGTGTTGACGAAATCGCCTTTGCCGTCGGCTTCGCGCTCGTCGGCTGCACGGTTGTTGATCGATTGCCCGCGGGTAGAGAGATAGAACTCGGCATAGTCAGGCTCTGCATCGCCTGAAGGGCAGTAGGGCTTGACATCCTGACCACCCGGGCGGTAATCCGAGTCATAACCGAGATAGTGCATGATCACGGGGTGTTTCTTGCCATCAGTAGGTTCGCAGTAGTAGCCGCGAACAACTACCGGCTCACCCGTCAGACCGTCAGGCACAGAGTTCAACTCCACGAGATAGACCTTGCGGGCGTCGGTGGATTTGGCGGTGATCTCCGTGAGTTGCGCATTCATATCGATAGCTTCGAGTTGCGCCTTGGCGGTTGCCCAAAACTCCGCGAAGTCGGATTGTGCATCGGGTGCGGAAACGATGGCGGTAGGATTGATACCGAAGACAAACGCACGTGCCAGATCGTCGTTGACGATGCAGGTGGCTTTGTAGAATCCGGCAGCGAGGTCGGCGTCAGTCGTAAGAACTATTTCCTCAGAAGCTTTAGCGGCAACCTCAATAGATTTAGTGAGCGTGGTGACAGCCGCCATCTTGTCGGTTGCGATCTCCACTTCGGCATTGGCGGTCACGGCTTCGTCGTAGGGATTCTCGACATGGATGGTGAGCGTCGGACGAGCAGCAAACACCCAATTGTCGGTCACGGGCACAGAGAGGTTGAGCGTCTTGAGCGATGCGGGATCGAGCAGTTGCACCTCGGTGAGCGTAAAGCCCAGACCGCTGATGATCGTGCCGTTAGCTTGGAGCTCGGCGAGCAT
>JAEEGG010005541.1_pt1 | contig 29892 bp, 5 predicted proteins | sample 9134161 | NCBI WGS metagenome assembly JAEEGG01 (sample SAMN16246543, study PRJNA631951) | gut metagenome | biome: gut microbiome; feature: rumen; material: CR-attached | host: Bos | place: Iran: Karaj | collected 2018-10
TCTCGGCCTTCTGGGCTTCGAGTTCGTCCTCGATGAGGGCTTTGTGAGACACAACCACGTTCTTGAACTCTTGGTTGATCTTCACGACTTTGAATTCCATCACGCTGTCAACAAACACGTCGTAGTCACGAATGGGCTTGACGTCGATTTGCGAACCGGGCAGGAAGGCTTCGAGGCCGAACACTTCGACGATGAGGCCACCCTTGGTACGGCTCTTGACATAACCATTGACGATCTCGCCGCTTTCGTAGGCCTCGTTGACGCGATCCCACGACTTGAGCAGCTGAGCCTTCTTGTGGGAAAGGATGAGTTGGCCGTTGGGACCTTCTTGGTTCTCAACGTAGACTTCCACCTTGTCGCCCACCTTCAGGTTGGGGTTGGTACGGAATTCAGCAACAGGGATAACACCATCCGACTTGAAGCCGATGTTGACCACGACCTCGCGCTCGGTGATAGCGACCACCGTGCCTTCGATGACCTCGTGGTCAGCGATTTGGTTCATAGTGCCAGCATACTTCTCTTCGAGCTTGGCGCGTTCGTCAGCTGAGTAGTTGTCGAACTTCTTGTGAGATGAGGTCCAGTCGAAATCCTCGGCGGGAACCGGTTTCGGTCTCGGGGCTTTAGGAGCCTTCTTAGCGGGGGCTTCCTCTTTGGGAGTTTCCATGACTGGGGTTTCTTCAACGGCCTTTTCTTCTACCGGCATGGCTTCGTTGATGATGTTTTCGTTTTCTGCCATTGTAATTATTGATTTGAAATTGTACCCGCAAGCGTTCCAGAAACCCACCCGCGAGGAGGTTAAACTTTTGATTTTCAACTCAAACTGCTGATTTTACAATCAATCTGGACTGCGGCTTGAATTGGGCTGCAAAAATAGGAAAAAGTTTTGAATTACAACACGATAAGAAAGATTTTTTCCTTTTGCCTTGAGAAGACCCATATCTGCTCACAAGCAGACCCATATCTGCTCACGAGCAGACCCATATCTGCCTACGAGCAAACCCATATCTCAAAAAGTTTAGATATGGGTCTATTTTGGGGTTTCTGAGTACCTAACAAAAAAGCTTTCAGACTACTTTGACACTTTGACAAGTTTACTCTGTCTTTTTTGCTCCTTGGCGACAACAAGGTAATAATAGCCATTTTGGACAAAACCAAGATCTAGGACAGCATCAAAAACATCACTAGTTTTTTCCAGAATCAAGCATCCTTTCATATCGTACAACCGAATTGCGCTATTTTCATCCACTCCAGTTACCGTAATAATACCCGATGTGGGATTAGGAAAAACCGAGATGGCGGATTCCTTCTCTTCCATACCATCATAATAAGTAAAATACGCCTTGAAAACCCTGTTTTGAGTTACCACAAAGCTAAATGAGGTTTGGTTGGAGACGAAAGCACCATTTTCAGTCCATTCCAAGAACTCGTAATTGGCATTGGGAAGGGCAATGAGCGTGGCGGTTTGTCCATACACATAATTGCCCAGGCCTTCTATGACACCGGCATTGGCAGGCAAAACAGTGGCACTTACCGTAAAGCTCTCATGGGCGAAATTGGCCACGAGATGACGGCTTCGATTCAGCGTGAAGGTGTACTCAGCCAAATTAGAGACCATCACTCCGTCTTCCGTCCAATTGACGAATTCGAAATGCTCGTTGGGGATGGCCGATACGGTTACAGTCGTCCCATAATCGTATATCCCAGTGCCAGCAGCGGTACCGCCTTCTTCAGGCTGGACTTCGACAGAGACCTCGTATGAATTGACGCTGAAATTGGCTTGCATATCATGGCTCTCCATCACGTAAATGGACAACGTGGCCTCAGTGGAAACCTGCTGGCCGTTCTCGGTCCAATCCACAAAGGTATAGCCTTGGTTAGCTGTGGCTTGCAAGGTACAGGTCTCCCCTAACCAATATGCAGCCGCGCCCGTAATTGTACCACCCGCTTCGGGGACAGCTACAGCCGTAATCACAGCAATTCCGCCTGAAAAAGATATGATATACGGGTCGGAAATGCTTCCTAAAATGTCGTTTGACCCAAACTGAATTGTTTCGGGTGGCGTAAGATCGAGTTCACGTTGTGAGTTATGGTCGTATAACCTGAACGACATCACATCGCCTGACTGCCCATAAAGGGTCATGAACAGCATATATCGGTCCAGCCCTTCGTAGTAGGTAAGCATTTCGCTGCCCCGACATTCATCCTCACAAAACACGCCTACCTCAAATGCATCCATTGACTGTTCCACACCATTGATTTCAAGCACCCCGATGATGTTCATATTATTCGAGAACTGATGCGGGTCGGGTACCCAATGGTTGGCCAGCGACCAGAGGCTGGACGACATAAGGAACAGGAGCAGCAGGAAACGTTTCATCATTCCTCCTTGTTTTTCTTGGCTAAGGCATAGGCGGCACCCATACCCAGCAAGGCGATGACGCCACTGCCCAAAGGCACATCGGCATCATGGTTTCCGTTCTGGTTGTGCGCTTCTGGCAATATAGGATAACCGTCTCGGTTTGGTCCCCCACTGGTTTCCGCAGGGACATCACCGCGTTGGAATAGGCCTCCCTTGTTTTGGGCATATGTCGTGGCGCACAAGATCAAAGAAATGGCTATGGTCAAAATCAGTTTTTTCATCTTCTATCTTTACTTAATGATTATCTTTTGGGTTTTCGTGTCTTTGGCATTAATGAGGCGCAACACATAGACGCCTGTAGGCTGGTCGAAGCATACTGATGCCTTGTCCTTGAGTTGCACGGTGTTGACCATACGGCCCGTGAGGTCGACGAGTTGCACGACGGCCTCGCCGTTATGTTCAATCACCCACTCGTTACCATTAAAGTAGGCAAAGTCGTCGCCAACGTTGCTTTCCTTGGCCTTGAACACCAGACGGAAACGGCTGGCATAGTCGGTCGGACGTGCCTTGAAGGTGTAGGCCGACGTTGTGAGCAGGTCGGTCTCGGTGCCAGTCAAGTTGTCAATAAGGCGAAGGTATTCCATGCTCACGTCGGCGGGATTCACACACAGCGTATAAGAGCCCTCTTGCGCCGCTTTGAAGTTGACCGCAACCTCATCCTGTCTGTTGGCAACGACAATGGCGTATTCCGTGTTCTCCTGCGGGATGTAGAGCTTGGGTTGGTCGGCTTTGAAGACAAACTTCGGCAGCGCATCGTCAGCGCTGAAGCTGACCACGGCACAATCGGAAACTGCCGAGCGGTTGGCGGGAGCCACCTTCAGCCTCAAGCTGCCTTGGTTGACTCTTGGAGCGGTCTTGCCAAAGGTCACGCTCTTGCCTTCTCCCTGGGCTTTCACCATGATGCCCGTGCAGGGATTGATGGCAGAGGCTTGGGAAGCAGGTGTGGGATCCAAGGCATAGCCCGCTTCATTCAAGACATAATAGCTTTGGCTGGCGTAAACCTTATAGGTGTAGGGATTGCCGATCAGGTTCCATCCTTTCTGTGAACAGCCGTCCACATACACGAGCGGCACCTCTTCCATGCCCCCATTCAGTTCACCGGAGAAGTCAAGAGTGGTCTCGGCCATATTGGCGTAGAGATAGCCTTCACCAGGATTCAGTGTCAAGGCATTGTCCTTGAAGTTGCGCCACTCCAGCGCTTCGGTTTGGTCAAAGGCATAGAGGTCGTAGCCCTCCTCGTTCACCAATCCGTTAACAGCGTTATGGGCGCTGCCTTCCACCAAGGGTGAAGCGATGAAACACCAATGGTCGGTGGCACTTTCGCCATAGCCGTCAACGTGTTTCTTGATGGTGGCAAAGACGCCTTCCGTTGCATCGCAAAACAGTTGTCCACCATCGGCGACAACCAGTTTTTCAGGTGTGTCGTTGGTGATGCTGCCCACGGTCAATGACATCGCTGTCGGGATGGTCAACGAGCCGTCGGCATCGAAGGAAAGACCGCCGACAGTTGCTTCTTGGTCGAGGGTGCATGTGGCTGCGATGATAGCATTGTCGTTGTCGCCAGGAAGGGCGTTGTCCTCCCAGTTGGCGGGCAAGGACCACAAGTCGTTCACTGTGCCGTTGAAGATAACTTGCTGGGGATTCGTCGTGAATGGGAACACATAAGGGTCGCTTGAAAGGCCGTACGTCTCGTCTGCCTCAAACGTATAGGTCACATCGCAGGTCACGTCGAGTTCGCTTTCCGTGGCATGGTCCCACAAACGGAAGTTCATTACCATCCCACTGGATCCGTTAACGATCAGATAAGCAAAATAGCGGTCTTTACGTGGCTCATACTCGCATATGATACTACCACGACAGGTTTCTCCATAGAAAGCCCCGATCTCCAGTTGGTCGCTGCGTTGTTCTTCGCCATCGATGGTGATGACAGCGGTGAAAATCGAATTGTTCGAATACGCGTTCGGATTCCATGTCCAATGCTCACCTTCGGCCCTGGCGGTATGGAACACGGCCAGCAGTGGCAGCAACAATAACAGTCTAATGATTCTTTTTTTCATTTTTTATTGTGTTTGTTATTCTATAATCAGTTTTCCATAATACACTTTCTCCTTTCCGTCGTATGCACGCAGGATGTAGGTGCCCGACGGCAAGTTGTTGCCAATGTTGAAGCTGTTACCTGTAACGACTTTCGTGGTCACCAGCACTTCAATCACATTGTAGATCTCCACTCTGACAGGGGATGTGGTTTCGGGCAGCGAAAGCCTTACTATGCCGTCCTTCTTGACGGGGTTGGGATAGAGTTGCATTATGGCAATGCCTTCTTGCTGTTTCGAGCCAAAATGCAGGACGACTGGCTCGTCAAGGCTACCGTTTATTCCATTGACGACAAAGCTGTAGGACTCTTTGGCTTGGTCGGGATACTCGCAACCCAAATCGGCGTCATAGAGCTTGAAGTCGAGCTTCATCCCCTCTTCACCGGGAACGGGCAGCAGGGCATAATAGCGGTTGCGGCGGGCGTTGTAAAGCAGTCGTGTGCTGCCCAAGCTTGTGCCGTTGCAGAATGCTGCCAACTCGTAGGCCTCGGATTGCAGCTCCTCTCCGTCCATTGCTACGGTAGCAACGAAGGCCATACTGTTTTCATACTGGCGTGCCTTCGAGTTCCAATGGAGCATCCAATTGGGCTCTTCCTCCAAACGGCCACGGCTTGTTCCGTATATGAAGTTATGGGTTTGCTCGCTGTAGAACATGTAGCCTTGGCCAGGATTCATATTACGCAGGCTACCATACCAGCCGTCCACGTCAAAGACACTCATCTTGTTCATCGTCTTCAGCACATCGCCATCGTTGGCATCCAGTTGGGTTAATGCGTTGTCGACCGATTGTGCGGAAGTCAAGGGATAGCCTATCCAGTTCCAACCGACAGCGGTGTTCATCTCGAGTTGCGATGCGTTGACGCACACGCCGCTCATGGTGACTTGGACCGGTGCATTGGTTTGGATCATATACATGTTTTGGTTGTGTAGACCGCGCAAAGTGCCATACCAGTCTTCTCCATCTTTGCCGACAAAGCCATTGTTCAGCGATTTGATGTACAAGCCGTGTTCGCTCAAGCCTTCCTCCAACTGGGTCAGACCTGTTCCTTCAAGGTCGATATAGGAACTCCACCAGTTCCACCCTTGTTCGAGGGCGAAGGTCTGGTCCATGACATATCCGAAGTTGCCTACATAATCACCTGCTTCAGTGACAGTGAAGCTGTAGAAGGCTTCTGTCGACACCACTTCGCCGTCCTTGGTCCAATTGAGGAAGGTGTAGCCTTCGGCAGGTGTTGCCGTCAGGGTGCATTCGGCGCCATGGTCGTAATTGCCGGCGCCGGTGACGGTGCCGCCTTCCGTAGGATTGGCCGTAGCTGTAATCTGATAGTTGTTGAGGCTGAAGTTGGCTACCAGGTTGCGGTCGGTTAGGGCCACCAATTCGAATGAAGCGTCCGTGGAGACGATGGCGTCGGCCTCTGTCCAACTAACGAAGCTGTAGCCCTCGTTGGGAAGGGCTTCAAGAGCCACGGTTGCGCCTATGTCATATCGACCCTCACCGGTAGCAGTGCCACCTTCTTCGGGGGCGACAGTGACGGTGATGTCGCAATATAGCTCCACGTCGTAGACCAGCGTATAGGTCGTCATGTCTCCTGTCGCCAAGGTGTCTACGATATGTAGCATGTTTTCGTGTACGGGGATGTCATCGTGCGGGATGGTGACATGGGTAATCCACACGTTGTTGAGCGGGATTACCTGCCCGTCGCTTCTTGTGCAGCTGACCAGTTCGTAACGGCCTTGGCCAGGATCTTCCATGCTGCCGTAGTTCCAGCCCGCAGCATGAGGATACATCTCCATGACAACCGTATGGTTGAGATGGGTCACACTATCCAACGCCCTTATGGAATCGGCTTGAATCACATTGGTCGTATCGCCGTTGGAGAAATACAGCTTGTCCGGCAAATGGCCGAAATCGGTAATCTCGTTGACGAGGAAGTCGTTGATGCCATCGTCCAAGGCGCCATAGGCGCTGACGGCCTTGATGAGTTCGTGCGTGTTCACAGAGCTGACCAGACTCAATTGCGGGTTGCCATAACTATTGTTATGGATGACCCGAGCATTGGAATTGATGACGCGTCCTATCAGAGAGCTGGTGAAGTACCATTCAGCGATGCCATTTGTATGGCTGGTGATGGTGCCGAACGGGACATCTGTCAAACCAAGTGGACGGCGTTCTCCGTTCATGGCAGCTCCAGTCATGTCGAACGAGATGAGCAAGTTGTTTTGATTCTCAATAATGGTAGGTTGCGAGCTTTCCAGGAACACGTTTTTGGCATCGCCTGCGCCCAAGTTGCGGATCATCATGGCAATTTCAGCTTCTTCCATGGGTTCAATGATGTCTTCAGTCAGCGGGTCGTCGCTGATGATGTTGCGTTGTACGAAGTAATCCACATAAAGATTCGGTCCAGGGTATACCTTGAGGTCAACAGGATAAAGCTGGTAGGTCATCTCTTCGCCCGAGAAGGGATCAAGGAAAGTGAACGAACCGCCGAAGGAATATACGACCGTAGTGTCGGGTGCCGCAGCGATGGTAGGAATCATCATGAATTGCACAACGCCTTCGGTTTGTGCATCCAAACTGCCTGTGCCGTCAATACCTGTAATCTGATCCATAGAGGTGGTATTGATTTGGAATAGGTTGGTGCAATCCTCTCCCGAAGGGTTCTTAATGGTTAGGTTCACTGCAATATCCTGCATAGGATCAGTCATGTGTCCATTGGTGATGCGGAGCGTGCCTTCAAAGGCCTCGCGCGTCATGGCCATAGTCTGTTTGAATTGGACGCTGACTTTTGCGCAGACATCGTTAGAGTGACTTTTGGAAACACCAAATATAGTATTAAATGCAGCGTGAAACATATCACTTACATTGTCAAACCCATATGCCTGTGCATTCTCTAGTGCTTCAACTGCAGGCAGTATAATCGTACTATCTAACTGTATGAAATTGCTATCAAATCCATCAGGCAAATCTGATATTGTAAAAAAACCATCATCCCAATATTGAATGCTACGATTCCAACGATTGACAAAACTATGAACAATGGAATCGTTGACTGTCGAAAAAACAGTAGTTTCAATCAGTTGTTGTTCGTCTTGAGGTGAAACCAAATAATTGGTGGTATCGACAATCATCATAAAGTTATCAAGAAAGTCAAGTAGATGTTCCTCTTCCATCCATTCTTCTTCTTTTAAAATATTATTGATCATCAAGTCATAAAATGATTGGTAAAATGATACACTCTGTTCAAGATGGTTTATTATCATATCAATTTCGGAATTATCTCGATTCGGATCAGTAAAGGTTATACAATGCCGTAATTGATCAATAAAGGAAGAAAGAGAACCAATAGTGTTATAAACGGTAGGAATAGTATTATAATATGAGTCAAGCTCTGCCAAACCATATTCCTTTTTTTGAGTCATGTACTTATCGAATTCTCTAGAATACTCAACTTGGGAAAAATCTGCATAATTAACAACTCCCGGATAGGCGGAATTAAGATGTTCAAAATAATCAATAGTCTCGGTACGATATACATTCAAATCGTGAATATGCATTGCATCCAAAAAATACGAATACAAAGATGTTATTATAGAAAGAGGGCTAGAACGTGTACTTTCTTTTATTCTAATTAACTCATCAATTTTATTGCCAATCGCAACTCCAAAATCCCAAGCGTCAGCAACGGGCAATCCAGTATATGCTTGAACAGCATGCATTATCAAAGAAGCAGCAATCTGCCAACATGGTGTACAATCTTGAGAAATGGTTTCAACAGGTTCTGATTTTATTGAATTAGCTACGGTAATTAGATTATTACCAAAATTTGCAACGGAACCTATCCAACTCGGAAGAGGAGGCATTTCGTCTAAATCATCAATTTCAGGGAATTTTACTTCTGCATTATGTTGGGTATGATCTTTGCACCACTCTTTAGACCTCACATTGAATTCCCTTTTATGTTCAACCCATTTTTTCTTAGCGTTGCAATGATACCAAGAATATGACATATCCATACCATTCAGACAAAGGTCTGAATTTGGGCCTGTATTTCTTCCCCCTTGTACCCTTGTCATAATGCATGGAACTATCACATGAGAATGCGGATGTATGGTATCTATGAAATCAAACAAAGGTGTGAAGACATACTCGTCAAAATCAGCCACTATATTGATTTGAGTGTCGTATGCATCAACGAGTCCACGATTTGATACAGTTAGGTTATAATGAAGCGTGTCACCATATGCTAAAGAATCAAAAACGCTTGGGCCTTCGATAACTACAACGGGTACAGGTACGTTTGTTTTGATTTCAGTCACCAACGTAAACTCATACTCATCTTCAATTTCAGTAGGAGTCACGTCCCATGAATATGAGATAGGTTGAAATTGCATATAAAGAACCTGGTTGTTTGTTTTGCCTCCTTCAATATAAATGATATTTTTGTTGATTTCAGAATGGTACTGCGCTCTTATGGTTAGATAATAATATCCTTCGGGAATACTATCTACTCTGAATATTCCATCAGTGTCAGTATATCCGCTTGCCACAGTTTGTAAAGAATAATAACCCATGACTGTCACCGAAGCACCAGCCAAATGAGGTCCATTCCCATTATTGGTGTTGTATGTATAGTCATCAGTCACATCCACAATCAAGACACCAGTGGAATCAGACGAGGCTTCAATAGTGTATGGAATGGAAACACCATTGCCATTTGAACAATTGACGGCAAGGTTGCCCGTATATTGACTCAAATACACATTCTCGTCTGGTTCAAGCATCAAAGAGAAAGTCACCGAGTCACCAACAGCAATCGAAGGCAAAGTGTCGGCTCCAACAACCCGCATCCATGGCATATCTGGTGTATTGATAGAGATTGTACCCGTCTCTCCGTTGCCATTGTTGGTGATTTGGAATGAAAGCATTTTTTGAGCGTTGCGTTTCATAGTGGTGGAAATTGAAGATGGATAGACTTCCAAATCACCTCGACGGCGATGGCAATAATAATAGCAAGCCAAATTCATCGTAGTACCATCTGTTGCAGTCAGGGCAAACACGGCTTCCTGATAATTGTTTCCTGTAGTTACTTGGGTTCCAACCACAGAGTAATGCAGTTCGCTGGTTTCGAGGGCATCGAGACTAAGCTCACCAAACTCAACCATGCAGCCTTCAGGTAGCGAGATGGGAGTAATGGTAATATTGCCCAACGGAATCCTGCTTCGGTTTCGAATAGAGATTGCGCCAGTTATGGTGTCGTTTTGATAGAGTTCCCATTTGATGTAGTCGTTCGAGGTACGACTTATGCCTGGCACATCAAAGGTGTCGTGCACCTCTGTTGAACGTTTGTTTTTTTCGCACGATCCTACTTGATAGTAACCCGACTCCGAATAACGTGGCACGTATGTGATGCTATAGTCACCGTTCTCATCGGAAACGGTTCGTTTTGTTGTACGCGTGCCCATAACCATCATATACACATCGACGTCCAAATTAGGCACCACGTTACCCAAAACATCCTCCACATGGCCGTTGATGACAATGGTATCGCCCGCCACGAATTGCGAACGCGATTCTTCCACATGGGTGGTGAAAATGAAACGGTTTGCCATGCTGCCTGTCAGATAAACCGTGTCGACAAAAGTGCTCGAGGCAATCCTGATGGCCGAGTTGTAATAGAGCTGGTCGGCCACCGGCGTAAAGGTCACCTGCAAGGTGCCGCCCTTCAGGGCATTCCAGTTTGAGGAAGGCGTGACAGCAAAGAATTCGGCATCTGCCCCATACTCGTTTTCGAGGAAAGCATAAGAGATATCCTCAGGCAAGGCAGTGCCCGAAACGGAGATGCTCTTGGTTGAACTCTGCCCCACCTCCACTTCGCCAAAATCGAGACTACTTTGTGGAATCACTGTCATAGATGGGGTTAGTTGGCATACGAACGTCCTTTCTGCACTCTCCATCTCCACACATTCGTTCTTGGCCACCACGCACCAGTGATAGGTGACGCCATGCTCGAGACCATTCCTGTGCGCGGTCACCGAAGTGCTGTTAGCAATGGTAGGATTCGTTGGCCTGTCGTTACCGTCTTCCCAGAAATAGAAATCATATCGGTCGGCATTCACCACGCCATCCCAATAGAAATCCACATCCGTGTAACGGTTCACATAGTTGTTGGCCGGTGTCATATACGTGAAGTTACCCAAAGGCCGAGTCTGATTGATGGTCAAATGCAAGGTATAGATACTATCGCAACCATGGATAGTTTGATAGGCATCTTCATAGTCACCACTTTCATAGTAATAGGTGCCATTCCACAAGTAAGAATCGCAGGCCGTTTCATAGAGATTGAAAGCATAAGCCGGATAGATGGTCAGATGCAGAGCCACGATGCTGTCGATACCTAAATAGCTGGTCATGGTGTCGTAATACGTGCCACTCGATGTATAGGTTTGACCATGCCATTCGTATTCCGCACACGAGGAAGCCGTGGTATCTGTGATGGCGAGTTTGAACTCGGCGGTCAAGTCCCGATCCTCCCAAATGGCGAAAGCGTAGGAGGCACTGGTCGATACCGTCTGACCATTCTCCGACCAACGATCGAAGAGGAATCCAGTGTTGGGCGTCGCCAAAACGTTCACCGTGCTGCCTTCTTGGAAGTCGCCAGCACCAGTTGCCGAACCTGCCACATCGAAATTGACCCCAACATCGACATGGTGCATAATCATCTCGAAGTTGGCCACCAAGGAGCGGTTGCCCAACAATTCAAACTGAAGTGTTGGCTCCGTACCTACCTCTTCCCCATTCTCCGTCCAATTGACGAAGCCATAGCCCGTGTTGGGCATGGCGGTAAGAGACATGGATGAATGTGCCACAAAATGGCCAGCACCGGAGATGGAGCCCGTTCCCGATGGGTTGACTGCCGCCGTAACGGTATAATACGGGATGAAGTTGAACTCGTAAGGCTCTACGGGGGTACCATGCATGCCATTAATGGTAAACGTCATGCCCTCGACGTATGCATCCAGTTCCTCCCGCGTGCCATGGTCATAGAGCTTGAAGGTGAGGGCATCGTTGTCTTCGCCATACACGGTCAGGAACACCAAAAACCGATTCACTTGGGGAAAGGATCGCAGCATCTCGCTGCCACGGCACTCCGTTCCACAGAAAGCACCCACCTCCAAGGAGGTGTTGCCCTGCTCCGCCTCATCGATTTCGACCACGCCAACGATAGTCATCGTATTAGGATAAAGCGAGGGATCACAATTCCAGTGTTTCTCTATCACGGTGGCGGCAAATAGATTGCAGTGGCAAACCATCGCCATGAAAATCGCTAAAATGATATTCTTTCTCATCTCTTATAGGGTATTTATTTATTTACAATCAGTTTTCTGGTAAAGGTACCTTGTTTGTCGGTCACGATTCTCACCGTATAGACGCCAGGCACAGCCGGAGCACGCATGATGGCGGGCTCGTCATACACGTCGGTGGTCGAAATCACCGCACCTAAGGCATTGACGATGCTCACCCGAGCACCCTGGCACTCGGCAGGCATCTCCATCTGGAAGAGATGACCAGCCACCACCGGGTTAGGATAAAGCTCGATGTTCGGGACATCCAATTCATCCAATTCGGTAGCACCGCCAAAGCGCGCCACGAATGGCATGCTAAGGCTACCCAACACCGCATTGGCCTCAAAGTTCGGGCAATCCGTCGTGTTGTAATAGGCTTTCCCCTTCCTCGTATCGTACAATGCGAGATAGAGTTCTACGTCATCCTCACCTGTCACAGTTAGGAAGGCGACATAACGACGCAAAGAGGGCACATAAACCAAACGTGCGCTGCCTCGGCATTCGCTGCCATTGAAGACTGCCAACTCATAACGCTCGTCTTGCAGCTCCTCTCCGTTGAGTTCCACCACAGCCATGATGCTCATGTTGTTCGGATAAGCATGGATGTCGGGCACCCAGTGGTTGTTCTCTGCAGTGAGATTCGCCTTCAACGCACGGCTCATGCCCACGCCATAATTAAAGGTGACAGGTTGACTGTTGTGCGACTGATACATGAGTCCCATGCCAGGCGTGAGTTGGTTCAGCGAGCCGGACCAGCCGTCGTTCGTGCTATAGGTGGCGAAGTTCGACTGCGTCTTCACCACGTCGCCTTCTGAGGCATTCAGGTTAGCCAAAGCATCGTTGATATCCAATGCGAATGGCGAAGGATATCCTATCCATGTCCAGTTGTGATTCAAGGTAATGGGATGGTTCATCATATTGGCCACAGGACCCGTGAAGGTGACGTCGGAAGCCTCGTTGGTGTTGACAAGATACATCTTCTCGTTGGAGATGCCATCAAGGGTTCCAATCCACATGCCTCCAGCGTATGACACAAAGCCATCGCGTTGCGACTTGATCATCACGCCGTTCGGGTTCAAACCATTCTCCAGCATGCCGAGGCCGTCGTTGCCCTCCATTTCGATATAGGATGAGAGCCAAGTCCAACCTGGGCTCAGGCTCATGGTTTGTTCGTTGCCAGCAAAAATCGCCACCAGTGAGCGGTCGGATGTCGCAACGAAACTATAGATGGCATCTGACGAGAGGTAATTACCGTTTTCGGTCCAATACAGGAAAGTGTAGTTTTCGATCGGTATGGCCGTCAGGATGCATTCGTCACCATGGTAATAGTTGCCTGCGCCTGTGATGGTGCCGCCTTCAACCGGGTTGGCGATGGCGGTAATCTCATAGAGGTTCAAACTGAATTTGGCTACATACGTTGCCTCTTCATATACCGTGAAGGTATAGGTCGGATCGGTGCCCACTTCATCGCCGTCCAAGGTCCAGTTGACAAAGGTATAACCCACATTTGCCGTGGCAGTCAGTGTGCATTCCGTACCATGATCGTAATTGCCGGCGCCACTCACTGAGCCGCCTTCGCTCGGGTTGGCTGATGCATTGATGGCATAGTTGTTTAGCTGGAAATTGGCCGTATAGTCACCAGCCGATGTCACCGTGAAGGTGTAGCTGGGCTCCGTACTGACCACATTGCCATCCAGCGTCCAATTAATAAAGGTGTAACCCCAATTGGCCGTGGCAACCAGCGTGCAGGTCTCGAAGTGGTTGTAGTTGCCCGCACCATTCACCGTGCCGCCCTCGTTCGGGTTGGCCGTGGCCAGGATGTCGTAGTTCTTCAGGACGAAGTTAGCGACCAGGCTCCTGTTGCTCGTCACGGCGAAAGCATACTCGGCCTCCGAGTGTACCACCTCGCCGTTTTCGGTCCAGTTCACAAATTCATAGCCTTCGGCAGGTGTGGCATTCAGCGTACAGGTCACGTTGACCACGTAGGTGCCACCGCCGGTCACAGAGCCGTATTCCGCGTTGTTGGCCTCGGCGGTGATGACGTAGGTCGGCAGGAAGACCGCCACGAAGCTGCGTGCTTCAGTAACGGTGAAGCTATAGATGGCATCGGTCGACACTGTCTCGCCGTCCTCGGTCCATGCGCTGAAGACATAGCCCTCATTGGGCGAAGCCGTCAAGGTGCAGGTCTCGCCTTCCACGAAGGTGCCCGCACCGGTCACGGAGCCGTAGGCCGGGTCGTTGGCCTCGGCCGTGATGACGTAGGTCGGCAGGAAGGCGGCCACCAGGTTGCGCTCACCAGTGACGGTGAAGGCATATGTGGCATCGGTTGAGACGACCACGCCGTTCTCCATCCAGTTGTTGAAGGCATAGCCTTCGTTGGCGATGGCGGTCAGCGTGCATTGTGTCCCGTGGGCATAGATGCCCGCGCCGGTTACTGTACCGGCTTCCGTCGGTGTCACCGTGGCCGTGATCTCGTAAGTCTTCAGGCTGAAGTTGGCCACGTAATCGCCAGCACCGGTCACTATGAAGGTATAGGTAGGATCGGTGCTTACGACAGCACCGTCCAACGTCCAATTATCAAAGTTATAGTCCACATTGGCCGTGGCGGTCAGCGTGCAAGTCTCGAAGTGGTTGTAAGTGCCGGCGCCGGTCACTGTGCCGCCTTCGCTCGGGTTGGCGGATGCGGTGATGGCGTAGCTGTTCAGCAAGAAGTTAGCCACATACGCACCAGCGCCGGTCACCGTGAAGCTGTAGGTAGGCTCAGTGCTCACCACGACGCCATCTTGAGTCCAATTAATAAAGGTGTAACCGACGTTGGCCGTGGCGGTCAGCGTGCAGGTCTCGAAGTGGTTATAGTTACCTGCGCCAGTCGCCGTGCCGCCCTCTTCGGGATCGGCCGTGACCAGGATGTCGTAGTTCTTCAGGACGAAGTTGGCGACGAGGTTCCTGTTGCCCGTCACGGTGAAGGCATACTCGGACTCCGAGTGTACCACCTCGCCGTTCTCGGTCCAATTCACAAATTCATAGCCTTCGGCAGGTGTGGCATTCAGCGTACAGGTCACGTTGACCACGTAGGTGCCACCGCCGGTCACGGAGCCGTATTCCGCGTTGTTGGCCTCGGCATTGATGATGTAGGTCGGCAGGAAGACCGCCACAAGGCTGCGTGCGCTGATGACAGTGAAACTATAGGTGGCATCGGTTGACACCGTCTCGCCATCCTCAGTCCATACGCTGAAGACATAGCCTTCATTGGGCGAAGCCGTCAAGGTGCAGGTCTGGCCTTCCATATAGGTGCCGGCACCGGTCACGGAGCCATAGGCCGGGTCGTTGGCTTCGGCAGTGATGACGTAGGTCGGCAGGAAGGCGGCCACCAGGTTGCGCTCACCAGTGACGGTGAAGGCATACGTGGCATCGTTCGAGACCACCTCGCCGTTCTCCATCCAGTTGTTGAAGGCATAGCCTTCGTTGGCAATGGCGGTCAGCGTGCATTGCGTCCCGTGGGTATAGGTGCCCGTCCCGTTCACCGTGCCGGCGCCCGTTGGTGTCACCGTCGCCGTGATTTCGTAAGTCTTCAGGCTGAAGTTGGCCACGTAATCGCCCGCTCCCGTAACCGTGAAGGTATAGGTCGGTTCGACGCTTACAACCGTACCGTTTAATGTCCAATTGTCAAAGATATAGATATCGTTTGGCGTAGCCGTTAAGGTGCAAGTACAACCTTGGGGATAATTGCCTGCGCCGCTCACCGTTCCGCCTTCGCTCGGGTTGGCGGATGCGGTGATGGTGTACAACGGCACGAATTCCGCCACAAGATGGCGTTCTTGTGTGACGTCGAAGCCGTAAACGGCATAGGTAGAGACAGTCTCTCCGTTCTCAGTCCATGCACTGAAAGCAAAGCCTTCGTTAGGTGTAGCTGTCAAAGTGCAGTAGGTTCCATAGTTAAAGGTCCCAGTGCCGGTCACCGTGCCACCCTCCGAAGGATTGGCAGTGGCAGTGATGGTAATCGGAGGTGAGAAGTTAGCTACCAGCTCCCGGTCACTCGTGACTTCGAACGTATACCAGGGTTCGGTAGAGACCACCTCCCCGTTCTCCGTCCAATTGGCAAAGGTATATCCCTCATGGGCCTCCGCTCTCAAATAGCAAGTCGAACCATGTGAGAAAATGCTTCCATTGCATTCAAATGTATAAGGTAGGCTTGTTCTGGGAGAACTACAACGATAAATAAGCGTACCGTCGGCATAGTACACTTCAAAGGAACATTGTTCTGGATAACTGCCGGTTTGCCATTTTAAAGTGGTTGTACCACTGGGGAACGGCTGAGTGATGGTTGTTGAGGAACCGCTATTGAGTGTAAGGGGTAGAGGCTCCGTCGGATAGCCATTAAGATATACCAAGAGTTGGTTGCCGTTCCAGCCGTCTCCATTACTGTCATAGAGACAGAAGACAAGTTCGGCGCCGCTTGTCACCGTGCCGCCTTCTTCGGGATCAGCAATGGCGATAACCTCATAATAGTTAATCTCGAAATGCGCCACCAAATCACCATCTTCAGTGGCCACGAGGCTATAGGTAGGCTCGGTGCTCACCACGGCGCCATTCAAGGTCCAGTCGACGAAATGATAGCCCTCGTTGGCAACGGCCGTAACAGTAACGGTCTCTCCATAATTTGGGAATCCTTCAGCTTGTATTTCTCCGCCTTCTTCCGGATCGACGGACAGATTCAAATTGACGACGAAGCCCTCGCAATTGCATTGGAAGGATGGCGCGTCGCCGCTTCCTGCATTTTCCACAATGGGATCTCCAAAGACATAACTTGCAGAGAAGGTGTTGGAGACAGGGCCGGAACTCATCTGGCCAAAAATGCTAGGTTGAAGGGGAACCAGCGACATGTCCACGTCTGTCCCCTTGTTAATAGGTATCGAATAGGAATACGAGGTTGGGAAGCCATAGGTGCTGGGGTCAATGCTCTCCCCTATCAATTCCGCCAACTGCATGGCATACCAATCGATTTTTGGCGCAGGCATGGTGAGCTGGATGTCGGGTGTTCCATCGTTGAAACTTAGCTGGAGTGCTTCTCCACCCATGCCGAACATGCCGTATGAATCGGAACCGCAGTCCAAATCGAACTGCACATTGCAGACCTCGTCGGCATCAACAAACACTGCGGTGAGGTTGCGGTCGCCCTCCACGGTGAAAACGTAAGGATTCTCAACCGAGACAACCGAACTGCCCTCCATCCAATATTGGAATACATAACCCTCATTGGCAGTGGCAGTGAGGGTGCATTCGGCATTGCAGGCAAATTGGCCTCCACCGCTAACCAAGCCACGCTCAGCTTGCGACGCAATGGCATCCACCGTCGAGGTTTCCATCTGTACGATTTGTGCCAAGCGCTTGCAACTATGCATGTCTACGAGAGCCATCATATAATCCATGCCGATGACGCCGGTCATCACACCACCTCCCATAGGATCCTCAGTAGTTAATGAGCTAAACATCAAATCCCCATAAACACCTATAGGACGATATTGTTCTCCATCGTTCCCATTCAATGCATACATGTAAGAAGGATTGGAGGCGGTGCCAGTGTTTGTAATCGTTCCATTAGCAGGAAGGAACAAGGCACCGGCGGGTTCCACGATGTTTTGCCAAACAGATAATGAGATAGTGTTAGTGGCATAGTCAGCAGTCGTATTGGGCGCGTTAAGCGGGTAAGTGGAGCTTTGCCAGTTGTCGGGCAAGACGAGCAGTCCAGACACGCCGTTCACCTCAGCAAAGGCATAGCGCACTTCCACATCACGCTGGTTGAGGAGGTAATCCCACTCGGAGCCACTCAGCTCATGCCAGCAGCCGATATCAACAAGGCCCATGGCCTGATGAAGACCTGAGACGAGGTCCATACCTGAGGATAACAGTTGATCTCTAATACCATTCTCTAAGATAGCTAACGAATCGTATTCCTGTCGGTAATACTGCGTTTCGGCGAACTGCCAGGAGGTGCCGATGAGATTATATGTAAAAATGGTATCAATTTGGAATTGGGCAATCATGTTACCCTTGGCAAAGCCCACGGTGGTGCAACCACTGACGGAGAAGCGTCCGCTGAGCAGGTTTTCGTCAGGCTCAGTTTCCAGCTCGCACTCCACGAAATGAGCCACCAGGTCGGTGTCTCTAGAGAGATGGAAGTGATAGAAATTGTCGTATGAAACAATCTCATCGTTGGCCGTCCAATAGGCGAAACGCCATCCTTTCTTGGCTTTGGCCGAAATGGAGAGGTCTGCCTCTTCGACGGGCTCGTATACAGAATAGGGAGTTTCAATTGGGTATGGCGCATCTCCAATTGCATCTATTGCATATAGTACACCGCCTTCTTCAGGCTCGGTGGCCAAACTGAACGTATAATAGCAGTTCATGGCAAATGTGGCCTCAAGCGTGCGACTGGAGGTAACCGTGAATTGATAAGCAGGAGATTCGCATACCATAATACCATTTTCCTTCCAACCCGTGAAATGATAACCGTAATTGGCGTAGGCAATCAATGTACAGGTTTCACCGTAGGTGTATATACCTCCGCCATACACATCGCCGTAGTCGGAGGAGGGCACGGAGAAGGCAAGGATATCGCAACTCACATCTTCACAGGAACATTCAAACTGGAAAGGAAGATTTGCTTCATCGCCTTCATGAATCGTTGCTCCATCTTCATAGTGAATGGAGAAAGAAGCACCTGAACCAGGCATTTCACCCAGAGCACTGTGCCACGATAAATTAACCGTGGCGCCTCTGTCAATAAACACAGGGTAGGTTTGGGTTATGGTTTCCGAAGACCCCATCATGCTTTCCAGTTCTAAAAATGACAATTCCTCTGGCGTGGGCATGGTCAATTCGAACGAAACGCCTTCGTATTCGACATGCAAAGCATTGCCTCCCCATCCGATAGCTTGTCCCATCAAATCGAAAACCACGTTACAGACCTCATCCACATTGGCGAATTGGGCCACCAGATCTCTGTTGCCTTTGGCCTTGAAACTATAAATCATTTCCGTGGAGACAATCTGACCGTTTTCCTTCCAGAATTGGAATACATAGCCTGGATTGGCCGTGGCGGTAACCGTACAAGTCTGTCCGCAATCGACCTCACCGCCACCAGACACGACACCCCATTCGGACTGCTCAGCCGCAACAGCAACAGCAACAGTGACCGTGCTCGGCTGAGGTGTGATTTGTGCTAAGCGCAACGAAGTACAATAAATGGAAGTGAGCACGTTCACAATGTCACCGGTCATGGGTAACTCCATTTCCATGGATGGTAATGATCCATCGGGAGAGATGAACAAACCTGGATAAACTCCCATCTCACCATTTCCATGTATATAACTCACTCCATTCATTGCGTTCATTATTCCATTTACAGGAAGGAATACCGCACCGGCAGGCTCTAATGTGGCAAGCCAAGAGCCGAAAGTGATGATATTGTTCTGATAGTCGGCGATTTCATTGAAATTGTTAAACGTGTAGGTATCGGCAATCCAATCATCAGGCAGAATCACCAAGCCATTTACGTCGTTCACCTTGGCGAAGGCAAAGCGAACGCCTGATTCGGTGTTTCGTTGATTCAACAGGTAATTCCATTCGCTGCCGGTGAGGATATGCCAACAACCTTCATTACCTTTGAAGTAGAATTGTGGTATTAAATCTACACCCGTTGTCGATATGAGTTCAGCATATAGACTGTAATTAGAAGCAAACGCCGTGGAGTCGTAGGTCATGTGATCCCATTGGTTCACTCCAAATTCGTATTCAAATCCAGGCATCCCATTTTCTGTTATCACAGACAACAGAGCCAAACTAGTATTACCTGATGAAAATGCATTTTCCATATCTCCTTTAATAATCGCGTTGCTCTTGGTGAAGCCCACGGTGGAGCATCCGCTGATGGAGAAACGGCCGCTGAGCAATTCGGGGTCGGGCATATAGCCGCAAGGTTCGAAACGCGCCTCAAAAGCGAAGCTGCCGAAAGCCCTGAACGATAATACAGGATCATAGGAAACCAACTCCCCATTGAGGTACCACCCGGCAAATTGCCAGCCCTCATTGTGATGTGCGGCAAGTATGGTTTGTACAGTGGAAGAGATTTGGCCGTTTCCTTGTGGCACATATTCAATAATTGAGTTTTGCACTTCGTATGTGCCAATGAAGGATTGATAGTCGTCAACGACATTTTCGTTTCCAACATAAACTCCAAGTAATCCCCCGCCCTCAGCAGGAGAGGCACTTGCGGCAACAAAGGTGGTCTCGGGAATGGTTATACCATTAAATACGCCATAGCCCAGTTGTGCATTGGGATTGAAGATGATCATCGAAGTCAATCCAGAACAATCACCAAATGCCCAATCGCCAATACTTTGCACAGAACTGGGAATTACAATTGATGTAAGGCTTTCGATTCCAGAAAACGCCTCCGCATAAATGTAAGTCACTGTATTGGGAATGATCGTGTTTTGGCATCCAGCAATCAAAACATTCGTTGCGGTTTCAATAATGGCATTACAATTATCACGGGAGTCATAGACAGGATTTCCCTCCTCTACAGTGATTTGCTCCAAACCACCACATGCGAAAAAAGGTGCATTGCCTATATTAGTCACCGAGTTCGGAATCGTAATGGATACAAGGTTTGAACACTCCGCAAATGCATAATTGCCTATTGAAGTAACTGAATTCGGGATGGTGATGGATGCAAGATCCGAACATTGCGTAAATGCTGTTGCTTCAATAGAATTCAGCCCCGTGAAGTATTGCAATTCGTTGAAACTGGTAATGTTTGTTCTTCTTTGGAAGACATTTCCTAATTCCGTCACAGCGGCAGCTTCGGCATAGCTTATCTCTCCATTGCCATCGTTATCCCAATTGGCCACGCAGAGGGCTTTCACATTCACATCGGCGAAATCGATGTTTGACAAGCAGAAGTCAATGTAGTTGGTGAAGTAGTCCCAGCCAAGGGCAGCGGTGTAGGCATCCAAAGTCTCGCAAGGAATCCATACGGGAATGGTATTCTGGACATTCAGGAAGGCATTGTTGCCCAGGGTGGCAGGAGCTTCAGCCTGAAGGTGCATCTCAATAAGACCTGTGCAACCGCTGAAGGCCTCTTCTCCAATGCTGGTAACTGTCTCGGGAATGGTGATTTCGGATAGTGCTGTGCAGCCTTCGAAAGCATGGGCATTTATCGAGGCCAATCCCGTGAAGTATTGCAGCTCGTTGAAGGAAGTGATTTCAGTATGGTTTTGGAAGGCCGTGCCCAAGTCAGTCACCGCCTCGGCTTCTTCAAGACTCAAAGCACCATCGTGGTTCGAGTCCCAAAGGTTCAAGCTAATGTCTTCCACATTGGCATCGGCAAAAACAATCAAATCATCAATGTAGTTGGTGAATCCACTCCATCCATAGGCATCTGTATAGGCACTAATAGTTCCCATAGGCACATGAATCGGGATGCTGGTGTCGATTTCTTCGAACACATATTCTCCTCCCACAGTAGGAGGTGTTAATGATAATACAGTAACCGATGAAAGACTGTTATTGTTTCCAAATGCGTAGTCTTGAATGTTAATAACAGAACGAGGAATCGTGATGGATGTGAGATAAACATCATTAAACGCTCTCTCTCCGATTGACGTCACAGTATTAGGAATGATGCTGGTTTTACAGCCACTAATTAATGTATTTATACTAGTTTCTATAATTGCATTGCAATTTTCACGCGAATCATATACAGGATTGCTTTCTTCTACAATGACTTGTTCAAGATCGGCACACGCCATAAATAGCTTTCCGTCAATGGAAATTGTTGTACTAGGAATTGTGATGGATGTGATACCTGTTTCTCCAAATGCCCCTTCTCCTATATTTCGCACTGAACTTGGAATATTGATAGATGTGATACCCGTTCCCCAAAATGCATATTCTTCAATTGAAGTTACAGTACTTGGAATGGTTATCGATGTAAGGCCTATGCAACCATCAAACGCACTTGTCCCAATAATGGTCAACGAATTAGGAATGACAATGGAAGATAAATTAGTGCAGCCAAAGAATGAACCATCCCAATTTCCTCCATGATAAACAAGTGACCTCAAACCCGTAAAGAACTGCAATTCGTCAAAACTCGTGATCTCTGCATTTCGATGGAACGCACCGCCCAAGTCGGTCACTGCTGCAGCTTCTTCATAACTCAGTTTGCCATTTCCATCAGTGTCCCAGTTGGCCAAACAAATGGCTTCTACAATGGTATCGGCGAAGATGATGTTGGTCTCGACATAATTGAAGAATTCCTCCCAGCCAGGTGCTACACTATAGGCACTGGTTGTTCCATCGGGCACATGAACCGGGATGTTCTTGTCCACATTTTGGAATGCCGAAGTACCCAATACCGGCGGAACAGTGGCTTCAACGTCCATGGATGTCAGCCCACTGCAATCATTGAAAGCTTCATCGCCAATATTGGTAACTGTCCCGGGAATGGTAATCTCTAACAATGCTGTGCAGCCGCTGAAGGCCTCTTCGCCAATGATAGCAACCATCTCGGGTAGAGTAACAGCAGCCAATGCCGTGCATCCTTCGAAGGCATGGACGCTAATTGAGGCCAATCCTGTGAAATATTGGAGCTCGTTGAAGGAAGTGATCTCGGTGTTATTTTGGAAGGCCGTGCCTAAGTCGGTCACCGCTTCAGCTTCGACAAAACTCAAAAATCCATCATGGTCGCTGTCCCAAAGGTTCAAGCAGATGGCTTCCACGTTGGCGTCTAAAAAATCGATAGTTTGTATCTCAATGTAGTTAGTAAACTCACTCCACCCCTCTGCATTCAAATAGTCATTGATGGTTCCCACGGGAACATACACAGGGATGCTTTTGTCAACTTCATTGAATACCTCAAAGCCCAGCGTTGGTGGCGTTGTGGAGAGGACTTTCATTGAAGTAAGACCAGTGCATCCGGAGAAAGCAGATTCTTCAATAGTAGTCACCAAATTTGGAATAATTACCGAAGTTAGTCCAGAACAACCACCAAATGCATACACTCCAATGGAAGTCACCAAATTAGGAATGGCCATCGCGGTGAGGCTTTCTATTCCAGCAAATGCTTGCCAGCCAATAGACGTCACGTTATTGGGAATGATCGTGTTTTGGCATCCTGAAATCAAGGTATTTGTACTCGTTTCAATAATGGCGTTGCAATTGTCACGAGAGTCATAGACTGGATTTCCCTCCTCCACTGTGATAACCTCGAGAGCATTACATGCAATAAAAAGTCCCTCTCCTATATAAGCCACCGAGCTTGGAATAGAGATGGATGTAAGACTGGCGCATCCTGTAAATGCATTACTACCAATTTCTTCCAACGAGTTCGGGATGGTGATAGAAGCGAGACTAGAACATCCCTGAAACTCATCATTATTAATAAAATCCAGCCCCGAGAAATATTGCAATTCATCGAAGCTGGTAATCTCTTCGTTGCCCTGGAACGCACCTTCTAAAAACCTCACTTCGGCAGCTTCTTCAAAGGTCAGTTGGCCATCCCCATCAAAATCCCAGTAGTCCAGACAGATGGCTTCAACGATGTCATCGGTGAAAGAGATACTGGTCTCAATATAATTAAAGAAGTAGTCCCAGCCATCGGCCTCCATATAGGCACTAATCGTTCCGCCAGGCACATACACAGGGATGCTGTTATTAACCTCTAGGAATACCGAAGTACCCAAGACAGGTGGCGTTGTGGCATTGACGGTCAAGGAGGCGAGGCCTTCGCACCATGAAAAAGCATCATTCCCGATAGCAGTCACTGAGCCGGGTATATTAATAGAGGTGAGGCTCGAACAACCGCCAAACACATTTTCTTCTATCGTTGTCAATGCATTAGGAAGCGAGATCGAAACCAGATCCTGACAGTCCGCAAATGCATTCATGCCGATAGAAGAAACGGAATTAGGAATGTTAACCGTTGTGAGACCTGTAAATTCAAAAGCACTTCCCCCAATGGCGGTTACCGAACTTGGTATACTAATAGAGGTGAGGCTTGAGCATTCTGTAAAGGCATAATCACCGATGGCCGTCAATCCCGTGAAGTACTGCAGCTCGTCGAAGCTGGTGATGTCTTCGTTGTATTGGAAAACAGCGCCCAAGTCGGTCACTGCAGCGGCTTCGGCATAGGACAAATGTTCATCATTATCACCGTCCCAGTTGTCCACACAAATGGCTTCCACATTCTCATCGGCGAATACGATGGTGTTGCTTTCAATGAAGGTGGTGAACGTGCTCCAGCCCTCGGCGGAAGAATAAGCATCTAAGGTGCCTCCGGGTATGTAGACAGGGATATCGGTTGGGACATTTTGGAAGACATCTGAACCCAGAGTTGGGGGTGTTAGGGCTTGAACTGTTATGGAAGTAAGGTTCGTGCACCCACTAAACGCATCATCTCCGATGTATGCGACCGAACCTGGAATGATTAGGGAGGTGATACTTTCACATGAATCGAATGCCCAATTGCCTATCGTGGTCAGTGAATTAGGGAAGCTGATTGATGTTAGGTTGTTACAGCCAGAAAAAGCGCTTTCTCCAATAGTAGTCACCGAATTAGGAATGTCCATCGAGGTGAGGCTTTCTATTTCAGCAAAAGCTCCCATGCCAATAGAAATCACAGTATTGGGAATGATCGTGTTTTGGCATCCTTGAACTATGGTGTTTGTGTTGGTTTTAATGATGGCGTTACAATTGTCGCGGGAGTCATAGACAGGATTTCCTTCCTCTACAGTGATTTGCTCCAGGCCACTACATCCGTAAAAAGGTGCTAAGTCAAGCGAGGTCACTGTATTGGGAATAATAATCGAAGTAATGCTGGAACAATAAGCAAAAGCACCATCTCTAATTGTAGTCACCGAGTTTGGGATAGAGATGAATGTAAGGCTGTAACAACCCCAAAATGCGAAGTTTCCAATAGAAGTAACGGAATTCGGGATGGTAATGGATTCTAGGCTTGTACATTCTTCAAACGCACCATCTCCAATTGTAGTCACCGTGTTAGGAATGACTACAGAAGTTAAATTGGTACAACCAAAGAAAGTACCTACAAGCGAAGTCAATCCCCTGAAGTACTGCAACTCATTGAAACTGGTGATCTCTTCGTTCCCTTGGAACACATTGCCCAAGTAGGTCACTGCGGAAGCTTCTTCAAAGGTCAGTTGGCCATCCTCATCAAGATCCCAGAAGTCCAAACAAATGGCTTCCACGTTGGCATCGGCGAAAGAGATGCTGGTCTCGTTATAATTAAAGAAGTAGTCCCAGCCATCGGTCGCCAAATAGGTACTAGCCGTTCCGCCAGGCACATACACGGGTATGTTCTGGTTAACCCCATCGAATACCGAAGTGCCCAAGACGGGTGGTGTGGTGGCATTGACGTATAGGGTTGTCAAACCCGTGCAGCCCGAGAAGCCTTCTTCGCCAATGGTCGTGACAATATTAGGAATCTTTATTGAAGTGAGGCCTGTGCATCCAGCAAATGCGTTTTGCCCAATTGAAGTAATGGAATTAGGTAATGTGATTAAAGTTAGGCCACTACATCCAGAAAAAGCATAATCCCCAATGGCAGACAGTCCAGTGAAATACTTTAGTTCGTCAAAACTGGTAATCAATTGGTTGCCGGAAAATATACTGCCTAAGTCAGATACAGCTGCAGCTTCATCAATGCTTATCTCACCATCTTCATCAGTGTCAAAACTGTTCACACATAGGGCTTTCACGTTGGCGTCAGCAAATGTGATAGTGATTTCAATGAAGTTAGTGAACTCGTTCCAGCCATTGGCGGAAGAATAAGCATCTAAAGTACCCCCTGGAATATAGACAGGGATGGTTGTATCCACGTCTTGGAAAACATTAGAACCCAGATTTGGGGGTGTTAGGGCTTGAACTGTTATGGAAGTAAGGTTCGTGCAATAGCCAAATGCTGAATTACCTATCGAAGTCACTGAGGTTGGAATTGTTAATGATGTTAGACTTGAACATTCTTCAAACGCAGATTCTCCGATTGTGGTCACAGAATTTGGAATTGTTATAGTAGTAAGACCACCACAACCCCTAAACGTACAATCTTCGATTGAAGTCAATGCATTGGAAAGGATAACAGAATTCAAATTTGTGCAGCCCGCAAATGCATATACTCCTATAGATGTAACCGAATTAGGGATAATAATTGATGTAAGGCCAGTCTCAGTAAACGCATTATACCCAATAGATGTCACCGAATTCGGAATAATAATTGATGTGAGTCCCGAGCAACCTCCAAAAGCTCTTCTTTCTATGGCAGTCACTGAATTTGGAATTATGGAATTATTACAACCTACCACTAAGGAGTTCGTTTCTGTTCTGATAATGGCGTTGCAATTGTCACGTGCATCAAATACAGGATTTCCTTCTTCTAATGTGATTTGTTCCAGATTACCAAACACTCCTTCTCCTATACCAGTCACGGAGTTTGGAATGGTTATAGTTGTCAACCCGGTTCCCCAAAAAGCCCAATCACCAATGGAATTGAGGTTGTTAGGCAAAACAATAGATGATAGATTTGAGCAAAAACTAAAAGCATTACTATTGATAGATGTCAGTCCTGTAAAATACTGTAGTTCATCAAAACTAGTAATACTATTATTATTGAAGAAAGAGCCTAAGTTAGTCACTGCGGCAGCTTCGTCATAACTGATTTCGCCGTCTCCGTCGGTATCCCAATTGGCCACACAAATAGCTTTCACGTTGGCATCGGCGAAAGAGATACTGGTCTCGTTATAATTGAAGAATTCGTTCCAGCCATCGGCCGCCAAATAGACACTAGTTGTTCCGTTAGGCACATATACGGGGATGCTCTTGTCGACCTCTTGGAATGTCAAATTACCCAAAATGGGAGGTGTGGTGGCATTGACGGTCAAAGATGTGAGGCCAGTGCAAAACGAAAACGCACCTTCCCCAATAGAGGTCACCGAGCCGGGTATCTTAATAGAGGTGAGGCTTGTACAACCAGCAAATGCGTTCGTACCAAAAGAAGTAATGGCATCGGGAAAAGTGACAGATGTAAGACTGGTACATCCGGCAAAAGCATTATCTCCAATGGCAGATAGTCCAGTGAAATAATGTAGTTCGTCAAAACTGGTAATTAATTGGTTGCTGGAAAATGTATTGCCCAAGTTGGTTACAACTGCAGCTTCGTCAATGCTTATCTCACCATCTTCATCAGTGTCAAAACTGTTCACACATAGGGCTTTCACGTTGGCGTCAGCAAATGTGATAGTAAATTCAATGAAGTTAGTGAACTCGTTCCAGCCCTCTGCAGAGCTATAGGCATCAATAGTGCCCCCTGGTATGTAGACTGGGATGCTCTTGTTCACATCACTAAACGCATAGGAGCCCAATGTTGGTGGTGTTGTGGCTCTTACGGTGATGGAAACTAGGCCGCCACAGCTAGAAAAAGCACCCTCGCCAATGTTGGTCACCAAACTGGGAATAGTAATTGATGTGAGTCCCGAGCAACCAACAAAAGCTCTTCTGTCTATGGCAGTCACTGAATTTGGAATTATGGAATTATTACAACCTAATACTAAGGTGTTTGTTGCCGTTCTAATAATGGCGTTGCAATTGTCGCGTGCATCAAACACCGGATTTCCTTCTTCTAATGTGATTTGTTCCAGATTGCCAAACGCTCCTTCTCCTATACCAGTTACGGAGTTTGGAATGGTAATAGTTGTCACCCCGGTTTGCCAAAAAGCCCAATCACCAATGGAATTGAGGTTGTTAGGTAAAACAACAGATGACAGATTTGAGCAAAAACTAAAAGTACTACTATTGATATATGTCAGTCCTGTAAAATATTGTAGTTCATCAAAACTAGTAATACTATTATTATTGTAGAAAGAGCCTAAGTAAGTCACTGCGGCAGCTTCGGCATAGCTGATTTCGCCGTCTCCGTCGGTATCCCAATTGGCCACACAAATAGCTTTCACGTTGGTATCGGCGAAAAAGATGGTCTCGATATAATTGAAGAATTCGTTCCAGCCATCGGCCGCCATATAGACACTAGTTGTTCCGCCAGGCACATGTACGGGAATGCTCTTGTTGACCTCTTGGAATGCCAAATTACCTAAAGCGGGAGGTGTGATGGCATCGACGGTAAAAGATGTGAGGCCAGTGCAAAACGAAAACGCACTTTCCCCAATAGAGGTCACCGAGCCGGGTATCTTAATAGATGTGAGGCTTGTACAACCAGCAAATGCGTTCGTACCAATAGAAGTAATGGCATCGGGAAAAGTGACAGATGTAAGACTGGTACATCCAGCAAAAGCATTATCTCCAATGGCAGACAGTCCGGTGAAATAATGAAGTTCGTCAAAACTGGTGATCAATTGGTTGCCAGAAAATAAACTGCCTAAGTCAGATACAGCCGTAGCTTCGATAAGGCTTATTTCACCATTTTCATCAGTGTCAAAGTTGGCCAGGCAGATGGATTCCACATTGGCATCGGCGAAAAAGACGCCCATTTCAATGAAATTTGAGAACTCGTTCCAGCCCCCTATTGAGCTATAAGCATCAATGGTGCCCGCAGGTATATAAACGGGAATGGTTTTGTTGACATTTTGGAACACACCTGAACCAAGACCTGGGGGCGTTAGGGCTCGAACTGTTATGGAAGAAAGGTTTGAGCACCCACTAAATGCGTACATTCCGATGTTAGCAGAACTTGATAATGTAATAGAGATCAAGCTGCTGCATCGATAAAAAGCGTATAGTTTAATAGTTGAAACTGAATTTGGAATAAGAATAGAAGTGAGACCAGTGCATGCTTCAAATGCCTCATAGCCAATAGTCGTAACAGAATTGGGAATGGTAATTGAACTGAGTGTTGAACATCCATAAAAAGCTTTATTTCCAAGAGTAGTAATAGAATTTGGAATAATGGTGTTTTTACAACCGTATGTTAAAGTGTTCGAATTTGTTTCTATTATTGCATTACAATTATCACGTGAGTCATAAACCGTATTTCCTTCTTCTACAATGATTTGCTCAAGACCAGGACATGAAATAAAAACATCTTCGCCTATTGATGTCACAGAACTAGGAATGGTTATTGAAACGAGGCTGTTACATCCATTAAAAGCTTTTAATCCAATATCCGTAACTGTATTCGGAATCATTATGGAGGTCAGGTTAGTGCAACCCATGAATGCTCCAATTTCATCTCCAATTAGATTTGCTTGTCCCTCATCGTAAGTAAACGATGTTAAACCGACAAAGAACTGTAATTCATCAAATGAAACAATGTTTCTGTTGTTTGAAAAAACTGTACCTATATCCGTCACAACGGCAGCTTCGTCCATACTCAGCTCACCATCGCCGCTAGTGTCCCAGTTGGCCACGCAAATGGCTTTTACGTTGGAATCGGCAAAGTCGATGTTTTGAGCATTTGCCCAACCCACCGCAAACAGCAGAATCAATACCAATACACTTTTCTTGTATAAGTTCCTCATTCTCATAATATAAAATTTTAATTTATTGGCAATTAATACAATGGGCCGCATCGCGAAAAATGCAGCCACCAAAATTAGGGGAAAAGCCTTTGCTCACAGCAAAAGAGGCGTAACGATTAAAACCAATTAATTGAACAAAATTCTCCAATTAATTGGAAGGTATTGTTCACATCCTATCGCTCTATCTTTCCCTTCGTTCCCACCCCAACTGCTCCGAACACTCCTTGAAAAAGTCGTGCTGCAAAGCCTCACAGATCTTAAATAACGTATCGGTGCTGATGTATGAATGGCGAAACAATCGGTAGAGGTTCTCCCGCGTGCAATGTACTTCCCCGGCCAACCAAGTGATCGTTCGGCCCTGCCGGGCAAGCTCTCTCCGGATGTTTTTCCCTATGTGAAACTCATTTGCCTTAGATGTGTTTTTCGTTTCTGCCATGTCAAAAAAGAATTCGTTATAAATCCATTGCTTTTTGGATTTTCAAAACTA
>JAEEGG010005543.1_pt1 | contig 29881 bp, 30 predicted proteins | sample 9134161 | NCBI WGS metagenome assembly JAEEGG01 (sample SAMN16246543, study PRJNA631951) | gut metagenome | biome: gut microbiome; feature: rumen; material: CR-attached | host: Bos | place: Iran: Karaj | collected 2018-10
TAATACATGTGATGGTACTGCAAGTTCAGAGTTGCATGCAGATCCTGTTGATACTAATACTCCAAACGATTCAAGTACTAACATTAATTCATCTGCTTTAACATTTTTAAAAGCAATACTTGATGTATTTGGAGTTCTATTATCTAAATCTCCATATATAAATACATCTTCTATATTCTTTTTAATTTCAGATTCCATATAGTCTCTTAATACTTTTTCTTCTTCTGATTTTTTATAATTATCATTTATTATCATTTCACATGATTTACCAAGACCTATTATATATGGAACATTTTCTGTTCCACCTCTTCTATTTTTTTCTTGATGTCCAAATATTAAAGGAATAAATTTTTTATCTCTTACATAAAGGATTCCTATTCCTTTAGGAACATTTATTTTATGTCCTGATATAGATAACATATCTACATCTAAATCTTCTACATCTATTTTTATTTTACCTGCTGCTTGTACAGCATCAGTATGCATTATAATATTATTTTCTTTTGCTATTTTAGCTATTTCTTTTATTGGATATATATTACCTATTTCATTATTAGCCATCATTACAGATATTAAACATGTATCTGGAGTTATTTCTTTTTTTAATTCTTCTAGATCTAATCTACCTTTATCATCTACTTCAAGAAAAGTTATTTCATATCCTTCTCTTTCTAAATAACCCATTGTTTCTATTATGGAAGCATGTTCTACTTTAGTAGTTATAATATGTTTTTTATTTGGATTTAATTTAATAGCATTCATAATAGCAGTTGCATTACTTTCGCTACCACAGCTAGTAAATATAATATTATCTGGATTACAATTTAATAATCTTGCTACATTATTTCTAGCTTCATTAACTTTCTCTTTAATATCTTTACCAAAGCTATATGTACTACTAGGATTACCATATTCTTCTTTTAAATATGGAAGCATAGCATTTAATACTTCTTCATCTACTTTAGTAGTAGCATTATTATCTAAATAAATCATGTAAAATCACCTAAATAAATTATATCATTTAATCAAATAAAAAACTAGTCATAGACTAGTTTAAAACCCATAGAGTTACCATAATTCCATCACCATAACATGTATACATAATTAAATCTGAATCCATGTCAAAGAATGAATTACCTGCAGTATCTACTAAATCTGGTCCTGTATTATATCCAAATTCTTTTCTTATCATTCTATAGCTAATTGAGTTCCCATCTGAAAATTTAATATATGCAGTACTTCCATCATATAAGTCATATAGAACATTAAATCCATGAGTGCTGTGATCTGCTATAACCAATCTACCATGACTAGCATAATAAGCAGCACTATCATAATTATCTACTATTTCTTGTAATGATAAACTAGATTCTGTATAAACATTATAGTCATATAGTGCAGCCTCATACCATGATAGATATAATCTACCATAAGTACCATAGTTTATACTATAAGTCTCATAAGTGTCATAGTTTTCATAGCTATCATAACTCTCAGTATAAGTATCAGTTTGTTCAACATATTCTTCAACCGAAGAAGTTTCCACAGTAGAATCTTCTGTTTCTTCTATTGTTGCAGTCTCTGCTTCTGGTTCATATTCTACTAATACGCTACTCTCTAATTTTTTAGTATTATCAATAATATTAGTATTAGTAGCACTAATATTATTAACTAAGAATAAATATGTACATAATAGTACAGTTAAGTATTTTTTCATAACAAACCCCTTGAATAGCGATATATTTAAGCATAAAAGGTTATGTTTGTCAAATTTTACCACAAAAAAACTAGTCATTGACTAGTCTTATTTTTTAATGGAGCAGATGAGCGGAATCGAACCGCCGTCTAAGCCTTGGCAAGGCCTCATACTAACCTCTGTACTACATCTGCAAATATATTTGGAGGACCCAGTCGGATTTGAACCAACGATCAGGGAGTTGCAGTCCCGTGCCTTACCACTTGGCTATGGGTCCAAGCAAGAATAATTATAGCAAAATATTATTCTTGTTTCAATATATATTTATTAAATAGTATCATTTTTTGGTTTAATTTCAAGAATATATTCAGAAAGATTAGTTTCTATTTCTACTAATGCTTTTGAATCTATATTAGATAATCTAATTACTTCTTTAACTGTATCTATATCTAATTTACCAAATATTAATCCTTTAGATAATTCAAAATCATTAAACATATCTGGTGTTATAGAAGTCATATTATATCCCCAAAGAACTCTTTTTTGCGCTAATAATATTCTCTTATTAGTTAATGCTATTAAGCATGTTGAGAATATATTTAATGAATCTGGATTCTTTTGCGCTGGAAAAACATAATATACGTCTTCATCTTTATTTAAGTGTTTGCTTATAACTTTTGAATGTTGTCTTATTCTCCAAGCTAAAGTCATTGGATATCTTTTTAGATATTCACTAGCTTCTTTATAAATTCCATCTTCTGTGGATATTACTTTTTTAGTCATAATAATACCTCATTTCTAGATTTATTATATAACATATGACTTTCTTTTTCAATTAAAAAAAGAGAATTAGTTTTCTCTTTTTTCTAATACTAGTTTTTTATTATCTTCTTTATCTTGTTTCTTTCTCCATGCGATTAATGCAGCCATGCCTCCTATTGACATAAGAGTACATATAACTAAAGCTTTAAATTGGCCTTTATCTTGTTCTTTAATAGTTACATATCTATCATAATTTATATCGTATAAGGTAGCTTCATAATGAGCTTCTCTATTTAGTTCTTCAGGAGTAACATACTCTGTTACTTGTTCATATTCCTTTGTTGGTTCACCTAATGTTTCATTAATACTATCTTCTAAGTTACCATTTATATTACTTATATCTTCATATTTTATTTTAGCTGCGCCATATTCTTTAACTGCACGCATATAAGTTCCGTCTTCATTTTGTTCCCATTTGCCATAATAAACAAATGTATTTGGCAAACTCTTGCTTGCAGAAGGATCATATGATTTAAATTGTCTGCTCTCTGAATAGAATCCATCACTAGAGCAATCTATTCTAATATGTTCATATTCTTTCCTGCTTAAGTCAAATTCATATTCAGATACTAAAACTCCTGCTAATACTAATGCTGATAATCCTATAATTGCTTTACTTTTAAGTTTTTTACTTTTTGTTATTTTTCTCATAAATCCCCCATATTTAGATTATAACACAAAAAGAAGAGTATTACTCTTCTTCATTATTTAAATTTTTATATTCTTCTAATACTTTTAATGTTTCTACAGCAAGATAAGCTGCTCTAGGATTATCTTTATTATAATCTTGAAGTAATTCTATACCTTCATCTATATCTATAAAGAATCCTCTTAAGTTATCTTCTTTTTCATTTTTAGTTAAATTAAAATATTCAATTGTATCATCAGAAGTATAACCACTAAAATAATATGTCTTAACTAATCTATTAACTAAAGATCCATCTTCTATTTCATAATCTCTTAAATAGTTATAGACTACTGCGAACGGTTCTATATCATCAAGTAATATATTAATAGTAGTTTCTTCCATTAATTCTCTTTTAACTGCATCTACTGGTGTTTCTCCTTCTTCTATTTTTCCACCAGGTAACATATATACTCTACCGAATCTAGCAAATACTAATTCATCATTATCATTTCTAAGTACTATTCTAGATTTTTCTAGTACATCTGTTAATTCTTCATCTTTTAATTTTGCTTTGTTTAAAATAATCTCTTTCATATCAATACCCTCTTTAATTATTATATCAAAAAAAAGATTTAATTATAATAAATTAAATCTTTCTTTTACTTTTTCTTTACCAAGAATTCTTAATATTTCATATAAATCTGGTGTTTGACTCTTAGTAGTTACTGCTACTCTTATTACTGTGGAAACATCTGCAACAGATCCTTTAAAGTTATCTGGATTTTCTTTATATGCTTTCATATCTGAAGCATAACCAAGTTTATCACATACTTCTTTAATCTTATTAAACCATGTTTCTTTATCATCAGATTCAGAATATATTTCAATATAACTATTTAATATATTTTTAATTTCATCTTTATCTGTAATAGATTGCCATTCATAAGACTTATCTTCTTTATTAAATAATTCATCATACATATACCAGATTTGACCTTTTACATCACTAAATTTTTCATAGTCTTTTCTTGGTTTCTTTTGTTCTCTTTCTATATTAAATATTTCTTTAGAATAATCTGGATATTTTAAAAGTAATTCTTTTAATTCTTCATCATACTTACTAGCATAATCAAGTGTTCTATTATATACTTCTTCTTTAGTTAGTCTACTAATATAGTTTTTAGAAATATTATATAGTTTAGGTAAATCAAATAATGTTCCAGAAGATGATGGAATCTTTTTAAAATCAAATGTAAAATCATCTATATTACCATTTGGATTTTGATCAAGCCATCCCTCAAAATTAGAATTAGCAACAGTTGCTAAATAAAGCATAATTGCTTCTCTTGGTACTCCTGCTTCAGTAAAGTAACTTACTGCAGCTTCTGGATCTTTTCTCTTACTTAATTTTCTAATAGTACCATTATCATTTTTAGTAAGTGGTGCATAATGTACATATTTTGGAGGTTTAAATCCAAGCATTTCATTTAATTGAATATGTTTAGGAAGTGATGATAGCCATTCATCTCCTCTTATAACATGTGTAGTATGCATTAGATGATCATCTATTACTGATGCAAAATGATATGTAGGAATTCCATCGCTTTTAATAATAACTTCATCTATATCATTTTCAGGCATTTCCATAGTACCTTTAACTAAATCAGTTACTTTAATTTTATTAAAGAAACTACCTGGAGATTTAATTCTTATAATAAACTTTTCTCCATTATTAATTCTTTCAATTACTTCTTCTTTAGATAAGTTTCTATCTTTAGCATATCTACCATATATACCTATTCTTTGTTTAGATTTCATTTGTTCTTCTCTTATCTTTTCTAATTCTTCTTTAGATAAGAATGATGCATAAGCTTTATCTTCTTCAATTAATCTTTTAGCATATGCTCTATAAATATCTGCTCTTTTAGTTTGAATATATGGTCCATAATTACCAACCTCTTCAGTTTCAGAAATTGGTCCTTCATCAAAAGTAATATTAAAAGATTTTAAACTTTCTATAATACTAGAAATACCATTTTCAATACTTCTTTCTTGGTCAGTATCTTCAATTCTTAAATAACATACTCCACCACTTTGTTTTGCAAATTTCTTATCAAAGAAAGATGATTCAAGTGCTCCAATATGTACAAATCCTGTTGGACTTGGTGCATATCTTGTAACCATTGCTCCTTCAGGTAAATTTCTTTCTGGATACATTTTTTCATATTCTTCCCAGGTATGTTTTACTCCTGGAAGTAATATATCTGCATATTCTTTGTTTGTCATAAATCCTCCTATTTATTTATCTTTTTTCTTTTCTTATAATCTATGAAAGCACGCCATACACCCATTAATCTTTCTGCAGCTTTTCCAAATTTATAATTTAATCTCATGGCTTCTTTATAATACTGTGCTTCTGGAGAAGAACTATTAAATATTGCAATTTGCCTTTTCACTTCTTCATTTCTTTCCAACATTTTTTTCATTAATTCTGGTCTAAAAGTTATATTTCTAGATACTTTTTGACTAGATACTTGTCTTAGTTTTTCAGTTTCTAATGTCCAAAACCAATTTTCTGCTTTTGCTTTTTCAAGTACTTGTTCTCTAAATACTGAATAAAGTTCATCTTTTGAAACTTTATCAATTACTTCTTTATTGATTTCCCCAACTTGAGCAGGATGTTTTCTAAATAGTACTCCTAGAGTTAGACTATCAATATCAAAAGTACTTAGTACAATATTAGGATATGTATTCTCCATTGTTTCAAAATATGCTTCGCATTCATTTGCTATTACTTCAATATCTTTTGCTTCCATATTATTCATCCCCAAACTTTAATTCTTTTATTGCTAGTATATCTATATTATAGATTTCTTTAGCTATTTCGTCAGCATATAAAGTAGTTATTTTACTTTTATCTACACTAAGTAATTCTTCTACTTCTTTTACTTTTTCTACCGATGGTCCTTCAAGTTCCATATAACTTGGAATCATTGGCCATGTATCAATATCTATTTCTACATCATTTAACATATATCTAATTCTTTTATTTTCTTGATAATTTTTATATTCATAACCAAGTATTTTTAAGAACTCATTTGTTTCATCAAAATCTCCTACTGAGATTTCTAATTCTCTTGTACCATCAATTTCTCTTGTTTCTACGTTTTTATACGTCAATGTAGTTTCTACGCCATTAGTTCTTAGTCTTATCCACTCAGATTCTCTCTTCGGTGTAAAATCATAAGTATATCTTTTATAGAACCATTCTCCTATCTTTTTAGCTCCTAGTTCTTCTAATTTTTTAATTACTTTTTCTTTGTCAATTTCAAGTATTCTTTCTTCTATTTCAGTATGCATATAGCCTCCTTAAATAAAAAAGTCCCTATAAATGTAAGGACTAATTAAGCGGTACCACCTTACTTCATAGGAACTATGCTCTTTTAATTGTAACGTAATTAACGATATTGATACGTGATAAGTTTCTTCATTTAATAATTATATCTATTTTCACCATCCATAGACTCTCTAAAATAATATCTTAAACTACTCTTCTTCCACTCAATTTAATTAAATTTTAACACAAATATTATAATTCTTCAATATCCTCAGATAAACTAGTAAATAGTTCATCATAATATTGTCTATCATAATTAAGCCATCCTTCAGAAGCTTTAGTTATATCTCCTAACTTAGCTTTTAATTCTTCAGGATAATTCTTAATATCTTCTTTAGCATTTTCTAAAGTAAATTCTCCATCTAATTCATATTTCTTAGCTTGGAAATCAGATTCTAATTTAGAAACCATTAATACGAATTTAGCTTCTTCAGATTCACCTTTTATATATTCATCATATATACTTACTAAAGAACTCGGTAAAATAGATTTACCTTCATCATTATAGGATGATCCTCCTATTACTGATTCTTCTTTATTTATTTTTCTTATTTCTTTAACTGCAATCATCTCATATACTTTTTGCATATCAAGTTTTAATCCTTTTTCATATGCAATAGTAATAGCAAGTAGTAGTGTTCCACCAATATGATCCATAACAGATTCTACATTAGAAACTCCTACTTCTTTCCAACCAGTTCTATCTATATTTTTTAGATTAATTGCCTTTAAATAAAAATCAATTATACTCTTATTCATATTTCCTCCTTATTTTTTTGGTCTTAGCCCGTGTTTATCAATATACTCTAACGCATGAACTGCATAATCTCTATCAGAGGCATAGTCATTTTTTATCTCACTTGTTGAAGCGTTTTCATAGTCCTCGATATCCTCATTAAATTTTGCTATTAACTTTATTAATTCTTCATGACTAAGCTCTTTTATATACCCATATATATTTTCGTTTGGATCAGTATAAGCCATAAAACCACTCCCCTAAATAATTATATCATATTTTTCATCAATTAGCGAATATAGGTATAAATTACATTTCTTATTAGTTCTATTTTCTATATATTCTTTATATCCCTTTAACTGTTTAATATAGGTTTCATCACTAATATTTTTAAGTTTATAATCAATTATATCTATATAATCAGGATATTCTATCATAAGGTCTATAATACCATGATTTAAAGAATTATCTTTTTCATACATAAATTCATATTCTTTATATATTTTACCCTTAGATATATTTTTCATTATATCTACATCTAAGAAATTAGTAATCATATTTTTAATATTATTCTCAACATTAGAATAATCAGGATTATTAAAATCAATCATTTCAAGAATATTATGTACTTTAGTACCATATTCCATATTATCTTTTATTTCTTCTGATATTAAATCATTAGTATGTTTAGAATATGATTTACTTTCTAATATTTCATTATCTTTTTCTAGTTCATTAACATTTAATTTAATATCATTAGTATCAATATAATCTTTAAAATTATATTGTTTTATTATCTTATAATCACTAGACATATCTATATCAGTAATATTAGTAATATAATCACTAAGCTTACTTTGAATAGACATAATAATATCACTAAATGATCTATATCTTAATCTTATAATATCTTCGACTATTCCTGATTCATTAAAGTTACTATATTCTTCACCATTTAAATCACAAAGAAGAATCATTTTTTCTTTAGCTCTTGTTAATGCTACATAGAATAATCTTATTTTCTCAGATATTTCTTCTTTTATATAATTTTCTTTTATTAATGGTTTATATATAGTATCTCCAATACCCTCTTTAAAATATGGAGTAACTATACCATATTTCTTATCAAATAAGAAATTCTCTTGGATATCTCTAATATTAAATTCTCTATATAATCCAGCATAATAACATATATTATATTCAAGTCCTTTAGATTTATGAATAGTCATGATTCTTACTGAATTAGCATCTTCTTTATTAGATGAGAATTTAATTTCATAACTCTTATCCAATATATCATCTAGATATAAAGATATATCTTCAATAGATAAACCTATTTCTTCTTTAGTATCTAAATAATTAATTAAATATTCTAGTATTACTAAATTATTTTCTATATTACCTATCTTATTTAATTTATCTATTATATTAAATTTATCTATGATAATATTAACTATTTCTTTAGTAGTATTACTATTAATATTTATTTCTTTTAATTCTTTAAATACTTTATCATTTGAATAATTATTATTTGAATATAATTCAAATATTTCTTCATCTGTATATTCAAATACAAATGATCTAAGTACTGAAATAAATGCATGTATAAAGTCATTATCTAATTCATTATTATTTATTTTAACTAATGATATAAGAATATTTTTTATTACTAAAAGAATTATTTCATCATTAACTTTTTCTTCTTTATTTATTGATATTGGTATACCTTTATACTCAAATATTTTCTTATATAAATCAAAATCTTTAGATCTATCAAGAAGTATTACAAAATCACTATAAGTACAATCTCTTAAAACATTATTATCTTTATCATATATCTTATATTTATTATCTATCTTAGATTTAATATCATTTGCAATAATAAATATTTCTGTTTCTTCTTTAGTAAAACCTTTTTCTTTATCAAAATCATAATTATATATTTCAAAATTATTATTTTGATCAGTTTTACCTATTTCATTATATGATAAATTACCAAATGTCATTTGATGAGATAATTTATAATCTGCTCCTCCTATATTAGAGTCCATTATTAGATTAAATAAGATATTAATATTATTTAGAGTTTCTTCTCTAGATCTAAAATTCTTATTTAAATCTATTTTAATTCCTCCATCATTATTAGAGTATTTATCATATTTATTTTTAAATATATATGGATTAGCATTTCTAAATCTATAAATAGATTGTTTAACATCTCCAACCATATATACATTATTATTTTCTATTAATGAAATGAATTCTTCTTGTATATCACTAGTATCTTGATATTCATCAATCATTATTTCATTTAAAGAATATTTAATTTCATTTCTAATATCTTCATTATCTTTAAGTAATTTAATAGATAATTTAGCTATATCATTAAATTCATATAAATCATTTTCATATTTAAATTTATTTAATTTAGAATTTAATTTCTTAATAATATCTATAATTATACTTACATAATCTTTAGTAGATATTATATTATCTTTAGCTTCCTCTAGAGAAGTATATGTACACAATTCTTTTAAATCATCAATTTCTTTTTTGATTGCATCTTTATAATTCTTAGCTATATCTTCTGCATTTCTTAAAGTAGGAAGTTTAATATCTAAATTACTTTTAATAGAATCATAATCATTAGAATTAAGTAATCCTTTTAATGATTCATTTAATTTATCATTAAAATCTCCTTCAGTATAAAACTCTAGATTATACTTAAGTACTTTAATATTATTAATTCTCTTTAATAACAATTCATTATAATCATCAAGTACACTTTCATTAAAGTAATTATAATTATTTAGATAATCATCTAAATCAATTAATAAATCTAGTTTAGAGGAAATAGATAAAATACTCTTTCTAATATCTTTATCATCTTTTTCGCAAAAATCATTTATTAGCTTTAAGAATAATTTATCATTAGATTCATAATATTCTTCGAATATAGTATCTAAATATTCTTCTTTTTTATAATTAATTAAATCTGCATCTACTATTTTTACATCTTTAGATATATTTAATTTATAATGATATCTTTTTAATATAGATAAAGCATAACTATCAAATGTAGTAATATATGCTGAATCAATTAATTTTAATTCTTCAGTTAGACCTTCTTTTTTTAGTTTAGATCTAATTCTTTCTTTCATTTCTTTAGCAGCATTATTAGTAAAAGTAAGAATTAATAATTCATTAACATGAATACCCTCTTTTACTTTTCTAATTACTCTTTCTGATAGAACTGCAGTTTTACCAGAACCTGCTCCTGCAGAAACTATAATATTTGATTTATCTTTTTGGATGGCTTCTAATTGTGCATCTGTCCACTTAGTCATTATTATCACCTCCTAAAAAGTCTAAATCTTTTATTTCATCTAATACCTTAATATTATTTTCATTCATAAAGCATATATCTTTATACTTACAATATTCACAAGATACATTATTAAAACCTATTCTCTTTGGATCTATTTCAAAGTTAGCATCTAATATATTATCTCTTGCTTCATCTATTTTTTTATCTACTAATTTATATAAATTATCCATTTGATCTTTAGTTAATAATTTAGAATATGCTTTAAATCCATTACTTGTTTTACCTAAAGATTTAATAACTTCACTATTTTCGTAAGAACTATCAAATTCATTTAACAATTCTTCATCCGATAAAGAATATCCTTGAAGTTTTAGATTCTCTTCTTTGATGGTATTTATATTCTTTTTAGAATCTAATTTAGGTACTCCAGTTAATATTTTTTGTAAATAGAAACCTACTACTTCTGATTTTATATTACTATTTTTAGATAAGTATAAATATATAGGTAATTGCATGTTAAGACCATAATATGAATTAGACAAATTAATATTTTGAATACCGGTCTTATAATCAATAATTACCATTAGTGTTTTACCCTTATATTCATGAGTAAGTAATTTATCTATAAAACCAATAAATTTAACTTTAATAGTTTTATCTTTATTAATACTAAATTTATTTTCATATTTAGCATCTTTAAAATTACTATAACTATATTGTTTTTTAATAGTATCTATTATAAACAATAAGTCTTTCTTTAATTTATTAAAGAAGAATTTATCTTTATTATTTGAACCATATTTTAATATATAGTTATCATATTCTTTATCAAAATCAAAGTTATCTTCAAAACAAATAGATAAAATATAATGGAATAAATTACCTATAAATATAGCAAATGTTTCTTCATATTTATCTAGTTTTAATATATTATTTAAATAGAATCTAAACTTACATTTATAATAATTATCTAAAGATGAATAAGATAAAGTCAAATTATTATTAATAAGCTTATACATCTTTTCTTTATCTATACCTTTAAATTTATTATCATAAGACATATATTTAATATCTCCATAATTAGAGAATAATGTTTCAAGTCTAGAAGTCTTTTCCCCATATTTAACAAAATTATCTAGGTCTTTACCTAATAATAATTTGTTGATAGAATTAGAGTTATCTAAAGATATATCTGTATTCTTAATAACAGTATAATTTAATTCTTCGATAATATTAGATGGATAATATTCTTCGAATGGTGTTTTGAGTTTATATGTAATAATTAAATTCTTAATAGATCTAATATTATTAATAGTATTTTCTTTTACTATATTATTAACTACATTAGACTTATCTATATCAAGAATATCTTTTTCTTTATCACGTAAAAAATCTTCATCTTTTTTAATAACAGGAATACTACCTTCATTAAAACTAATTAAAAAAGCATATTCATCTTCTTTAATACTATTAAGAGATTTTATTTCTATTTCATTCTTATAACTAACTTTATTAGATTTAATATTCTTAAATTCATTAATAAGTAATTCTTTTTTAATATCTTTTTCTTTAACAAATACATATTTATTTAAAGAGTTAATTATCTTATTATAGATATATAAATTATCTTCATTATCCATATCAAATATATTATTTAATTCAGATACATCTTTATCCTCATTAAATAATTCAAGATACTTCTTAACTATTTTATTTGAATAAATACTTTCTTTATTAGTATTAATATTTAAATTAAGCATATTAAAAACTTCTTTTAGTATAAAAGAATAATCTTTATTATAATTAACTATTTTTATCTTATTAATAGATATATTATTATCTATTAATTCTTTTATTTTATTACCTACGAATAATACTTCTTCGAATATAGTGTTAAATTCATATATATCATGCTTATAATCTTTTACTTCTTTATTAATTACTTCATAATCTAAATCTTTTAATAGATTTAAATCATATTTATCTATATAGTCATATCCATATATAATTATTTTTTTATTCTTAATATATGTCTTAAAATAATCATTATATATAAGTAAATCTTTTACTTCATTTTTTACTTTTACTAGATCATCTAACTTCTTATTATTATATTTTTTATCCTCAATATAATATAAATTATCTAATATCATTTTAGCATTATCATATTTATAATTATATTTTTTCATTAAATGATATATAGCTTTTTCATCATATGAAAAAGTAAGATTATTTATAAATTCTTTTAAAGAAAAGAATTTGATATTTTTTAATTCTTTTTCCTTAGATAAATCTAATAATAAATCTTTTTTCATATCATTTGGTACTATGTAAATAGAATTATCTTTATAAGTCATAATATCACCACTTTAATTATATCAAAAAAAAGAGATTATAAAAATCTCTATTTCTCTTCTACAAATAACTTTTTAACATTTTTATTAGGTATTAATATTTCAGTAGATTTATCCACAGTAAATACATATCTATTTGTTTTAGATTTATATTCTTCACCATCTAGTCCCCAAGAATGTTTAGGAACATCTTCGAATTCTATATCTAATCTACTTGTGGAATAATATTCACAACCCGGAACATTTTTAACACCATTTGTTTTTGCATAAACTAATGCTTTTAATATTTCTGGTTTAGTTTTTAAATTACATAATAATACTTCAAATTTATTATCATCTAATTTCATATCAGGATAAATACCTTCTACTCCACCCACTCTACTACTATTAGTAATAAATATGAATGAGAATTCTCCTTCTTTATTTTTTCCATTTACTATATATTTAATTTTATTCATTCTAATCTTTTCTTGCATTTCTGTAAATCCAAAAAGAATATATGCGATTCTACCAAATATTTCTTTCCATTTTTTTGGAGTATCAAAACTAATATTTATAAAATTACCAAATGCTGCTACATAGACAAATGGTCTACCATTCATCATAATTATATCTATATTTTTTCTAACACCTTTAAGTATTATTTCTAAGTCTCTTTTATAGTTTTGAGTTAATCCAAACATAGATCCTACATCATTAGTAGTACCAAGTGGTAAATGTGCAAGTAATAATCTTTTTTCTCTTTGCATATTACCATTTATTACTTCATCAAAAGTTCCATCTCCACCAGCTGCTATAACTAAATCTATATCATCAGGTAATTCTCTTACTTTATCTATGGCATCCCCTTGTCTCTTTGTTGTAATAACATTAAGTTCATAACCATTCTTTTCTACAACATCATAAAAAGTCCCAATTAATTGTTTGGGTTTAACTTTACCACTTTTTCTATTATATATGATTACACATTTTTTCATGAAACCACATCCTTCTTTAATTATATCATAAATTAATTACTTCAATATGCTTTTTACTATTGTATAGTAATTCTTTAACGAATATTGACGGATTTTCTTTATCTACTAATAAATATATATTGTTTTTTGTTCTAGTTAGTGCTACATAAAATAGTCTTCTCTCTTCTTCATATAAATATTTATTCTTAGGTAATATCTTTTTTTGTAATTCATTATCTATTTTATTAGGAAAACCATAATTACTATTATTAAGATTTAAAAGTATTACATTATTACTTTCTAAACCTTTAGCTTTATGTACAGTTTTAAAATTAAATACTCTATCCTTATAATATATAAAATCTTTATCTAGAGTTAATTCTTTATCAAGAATATAATCAATATTATTATTACGAGATAAAATTAATACTTCTCCCTCTAAAGAATCTAAAATCTTTTTTAATTTAATATTTATATTCTTAATATAATAAACTATTTTTATAGGTTTGTTAATACTCTTTTTAGATTTAATGCTTTTTCTTATTTGATATGGATTTTTAGTTATAAATTTATTAGAAGTTTTTATTAATTCAATTGGATTTCTATAAGTATTAGTTAATTTAATTATTTTGGTATATCCAAAATATTTTTTAAAATTAATAATCATATCTATGGAAGAACCACTAAATCTATATATTGATTGAAAATCATCTCCTACACAAAATATTTTACTAGAACATGATTCTTTAATTAATTTTATAAGATTATATCTTTCTAATGATATATCTTGAAATTCATCAATAATAATATATTTATAATATCTTTTAAATCCTTTATATTTAATTAGTTTACATGTATTCATAATTAAATCATTAAAGTCATATAATCCTTGTGAATTAAGTTCATCACTATATATGTCATATATCTTTTCTATTAGTTTTAACATTTTATTATTCCTAGATATTTTACTTAAATAAGATCTATTTATATTATAACTTTTAAATAATTTAATAAATGAAGATATTTCTCTTACAAAATATGATAAATCTTCTTCTGATATAGATTTACATATAGATAAGAATATTTCTTTAATTATATATTCTAAATAATCATTTACTAATGAATAATAAGTATTATAATCTGATAAGATTTCTATTGCTAATTTATGAAAAGTATAAATATTAATATCTTCATTAATTTTATTTTTTAAATCATTAACTGAATTATTAGTAAATGATAATACTAATATTTCTTTAGGATTAATATTATTCTCTATTAAGTATTTTACTTTAGCACATATAGTTAATGTTTTCCCAGAACCTGCACTTGCTAATACTAAAGTATTTATTTCATCTGTATAAAGTGCTTGTTTTTGTTCTTTATCTAATTTAATATTATTAATTATATAGTCATTATTAATCATTTCTTTTAAATATAATTTATTGTTTTTATATATCTTATATTTTAGTATTAAATCTATTCTTTTTTTATTAGTTAAATAGTAGTTATAATCTATATATTTTCTCATAATAATATTATTCGCAAGATTTTAAATAATTCCCCTGATTCATTGACAATTATATAAATAAATTATAAAATTAAGATAATAGGAGAACTGTATATGAGAAAGAAATTTAATAAGTTAATGACTATATCATTAATCACTTCAGTAGCATTAATTATTCTAGGTCTAATATTAATATTATTCACTAAATTTTCATCAGAAATGATAGGATATGTATTTGCGATTCTATTAATAGTAAATGGGGTTTTAAATATTACTGATGATTATAAACAATTTAAAGTATTCTACTTCTTCGATGGTTTTACATCTGGATTATTATCAATAATATTTGGAATAATAATTATTGCAAATATTCGTGAAAGTTATATCACATTATTAACTCCAATTATGACTGGATTATGGATTATCATTAATTCTACATTTAAATTAAGAATGGCATTAGCATTAAAAGATTCATCTAAAACAAATTGGATACTACCTTATATATTATCAGTATTAACAATTATTACAGGTTTATGTTTAATATTTAATTTTGATATGGGATTTGGATATTCTAGATTAATTGGTTTCTTAGTAATTATATATGGAGTATGTGATGTAATTGATGTATTTATATTCAAGAAAAATATTAAAGCAATTGCAAAAGTATTTGAATAAAAAAATGAGAATTAATAATTCTCATTTTTTATTTCAAAATATGATTTTGGATGTTTACAAACTGGACATACTTCTGGAGCATATTTTCCAATTACTACATGTCCACAGTTTCTACAAATCCAAATAGTATCTTCATCTCTACTAAATACTACTTTATCATTAATATTCTTTAATAATTTTCTATATCTTTCTTCATGATGTTTTTCAATTTCACCTACTGCTCTAAATTTATAAGCAAGTTCAGTAAATCCTTCTTCTTCTGCTGTCTTAGCAAATTCTTCATACATAGAAGTCCATTCATAATTTTCACCATCTGCTGCTGCTGCTAGGTTTTCTTCAGTACTTGGTACTTCTCCACCATGTAATTCTTTAAACCACATTTTTGCATGTTCTTTTTCATTATTTGCAGTTTCTTCAAAGATAGCTGCTATTTGTTCATAACCATCTTTTTTAGCTTTACTAGCAAAATAAGTATATTTATTTCTAGCTTCTGATTCTCCTTGGAATGCCTTTAATAAATTTGCTTCTGTTTTAGATCCTTTTAATTCCATATTATCACCTCATCTTAATTTTATCATTTAAATAATGGATATTCAAGATTAGTCTTACTAATTACTTTAACTAAATCTTTTGTCATATCCTTTATTTTTGGATCAATATTTTTAGATGTCTTTATTACATTTGTTATTAATTTATAATTATCTCTAAATTGTAATAATGTATCTATTTTATTCTCTCTTAATATATCAAAGAACCCTTTAGTAAATAGTTCTCTTTCTTCATCACTATATTTAGATAACCATTTAGAAAAGCCTTCATCAAATACTTTACTAAATCTAGATAGTTTAGCTCTTTCAAATGTATTATAGTTAATTTGCCAAGTACTTGGTGCATGAGATATAAATCCTGGCATACTTGATTTAATAACTTTATCTTCTTTAGTATGTCTTAAGAATAATCCTACTATACTAGAATTAGGTATTATATGAACATATTTCTTTTCCAATTTTTTATAACGTTTAGATTCAATTTGATCTTTTCTTAATCCTGGTCCATCATTACTATATATTTTTTTAATTCTCATTTTTACAAATAAATTTGCATACATAGCAGATACTAATGCTAAATTACCACCTTTAGAATGACCTCCTAAAATTAATTTAGCATTACTAATAGTAAATTTATTTATATATTTTTTAGCAAGTACATGTGCTTCTACTGGGAAAGAATATGACATTCTTAAATCTTCTTCCCAACCACTAATTAATTCATCAGTACCTTCGAATGCTATGAAATAATAATTATTTCCTAGATCAAAAGTAACTGCAGAAAATTGTGAATTAGAATTACGATTACTAGAATAATTAAACATCTTTATATCTTTATATCTTCTTTTAGTGCATAATTTTCTTAATAGTCTTGCAGCTTCTTGATCAGTTGCAAAGAATGTTTCTATTTCCTCTTTAGTATATTTTTCATGGAACTCTTTAGTTATTTCTGCTAAAGATTTCTTTTCTTTAGTATCACTAAGTATTTCAGAAAAATCAATATATATAATCATAGATAATATAACATTATCTATTTCATTAAATTCTCTTTCTTGAAAAGTATAATCTCCATAATATTCAATATAATTATAATAATTATGTTCAGAATTTTCTTTTGCTTCATTAATTTTTGCTTCTATTTTTTTTATTGTTCTCTTTACTACCCTTTTACCTTCTTCTAGTACTTTATTAGTATTTTTTTTAATTTCTACTGTGTTCATTTTTTTGCCTTCTTTCTTGTTTTTTTCTTTACTTCTGGTTCTTCAGGCTTATAACCAACTAAGTACTCTAATAAGTTTCTAGTTTGTTTAAATGGTAAAATAAATGAATATTTTTCTTTAGCAGCTTCTTGTATATTTCTAATATGTAATTTAAAGTTTTCATACATGATGACAACATTATTGTTTTTAGCATATTTTCTAATTTTCTTATAGAACTTAGTAGAATATATCAAATCTACAAAGAATACTCCAGTGAATATACCAAGTACATATGAAAATGATAAATGTGTACTAAACCATGCTAATCCCTTCATAACATAATCTGCAAGTAAATAATAATATAATCCTCCAAGACCTATCCAAAGAAGTGACATTGGTAAACATATTACACCTTTAAAATTAAGAAAATAGTTTCTATAATCCCATAATCTAATTTTAAATTTTAAGAAAAAGAATCCTGTTATTAATTCTAGTAATATCATACATGCTCCCATTAAAACAATGGTAATCGCTGGATGAAAATTATATTTGCCTATGAATAAATGTAATGCAGTTAATATAACTAATCCAAATCCATATATAGGTAAATATGGCCCTACTAAAAATCCTGGATTAACCCATTTTTTACTTTCAATAAATCTTCTATAAAATAGTTCTAGAACCCATCCTATACTACTTCCTATACAAAATAAAAATGCAAAACTTAAAAACAAACTCATATTATTCTCCTATATATTTATTATATCAAAAAATCAAAGATTAGTCCTGTAATTATGAAAAATAATATAAATGTGGTATAATATCAAATCAGAGGAAATATTATGAAAAAGAACAGAACAATTAAAAAGAAAATTTTAACTGGTTTAGTAGCATCTTCTTTATTACTTGGAGCATGTGCTTGTAATAAGAAAGAAGAAAAAAATAATGAACCTATAGTTATAATACAAACAGTAGTAGTTACTGCTACTCCTACTCCTACACCTATTGCTACTAATACTCCAGTTCCTACTAATACACCTATACCTACTAATACTCCAGTTCCTACTAATACACCTATACCTACTAATACACCTACTCCAACTCCAAAAGATAGTACTCCACCAACTGAATATCATAGTTCAGATGATGGATTAAATGCTTTCTGGGATGATATATATAATAAGATTAATTATATTAACTGGAGAATAGATAATACAGATTTTAATAAAGTAAAAGAAAAAACTATAGAACATGCTAAAAAATTAATAGATTTTATATTCTATGGTGGAACAATAGATGGAAAAACATTTGAAGAATTAAGTGATGATGCTAAACAAAAAGTTTATGAAGAATTACAAAAAGTTGATAGTTTCATAATGCAATTTATTCCAGATTATAAAGAAAAAATTGGAGAAAAATATAATCTAGTTAAAGACTTTGCTAGTACTACATTAGAAAAAGCTAAAGAAATATTTAGTGGGCATGTAGATATAGATGTTACTATTGAAAAAGGGAAAACTAAAAAATTAATTTTAACAAATAAAAACGAGTAATAATACTCGTTTTTTTATTCATTAGATTCCCCATTATCAGGTTTATATTGGTATCTTATACTTTTACCTGATTTTTGTGGTTCAATATCATAACTATGTATAATGGTATGTAGGTTATCTATCATTTCTTTTTCAACTGCTGTAATTAAATCTAATTTATTTGGAATAGGGTTACTTCTTCTTTCCATACCTTCTTTAGCAGCTAATGTTTTTAATTCTTCTAATGTATCATAATATGTTTCATTTGTTACACCAATACATTTTAATACCCCACGAGGAGCACTATACCCTTCAGTATAATGTTCAACTATATAGAACATTTTATTATCTACTATATTACCTTTACTATCTAAATATAAAAATGTATTTAAATTTTCACTATCATCTGGTCCTTTTATTTTAAATGTATCTACTCCTATTAATACTCTATTTGAATGTAATATATCCTTTAATTTATCTTGTGTAATATGTCTTGGTTGACCAAAATATGGAATATCATCCATATGAAAACTATTATCAATTATTTTATCAAATTCTAAATTACCCATATATGAAGAATTGTCAGTATTATATAATCTACCATTATATTCTCCTAAAAAAGGATTTAATGGAATATATAATGATTTAAAATTATTTACACGCTTCTTTCTAGGTTTATCAGATGAAAATCTATGTGCTTCTCTATATTTTCCACTTTCGCTATCATATTTATAATGAACAAATTCTGGATCATAAGTAGGACTTACAGTATTTATAACAACATCAACACCATTTACAAAGACATCTGATGAATCTACTTTATAATAATGAAACTCTTTATCTTCTTTAAAGAATGGTTCTTCTCTTTCTTTAGATAATATACCATCTAAAAGAATTCTTCCTTCTTCATTATAAATAACTTTTACTCTTACATTTTTACCTAAATCATTTAATTCATGATTCATAAAAACTGTAGCATCTAAGTAGATAGCAGATCCATTTGCTTGATGACATACACGGCATATCATATGATCAATTGGAAGTATACCATTTTCTTCAATTCCTAAAGAGACTAAGTAGTCTTCAATTGGTTCAATTTCAATTTTATGTTCAACTTCACTCAATTCTTCTTGTAAGATTCCCACATTTTTTGCTATCTCTAATAATTGCGCTCTACGTTCTTTTGAATCTGGTAATGTTTTACATAATCGATTTTTATAACCTCTATATGCACTTATTTCATCTTTTATTTCTTTACGTCTTCCAGTAGCATTTATTCCCATAACATCCTCCAATAAATTATGATTTATTATAACACACATATATACAAAGTCAAATTTATAATATATAATATTACTTATTTCAGGAGGGTTTATGGGAACAATACGTGATGAATTTATTTGGACTGAAGATAAATATGTCTACCATTTAACAAATGTTCCTGCTATGAAGGGTATTATAAAATCTGGTCTAATACCACAAATCGGAGATAGAAGTAAAAGTGTTGGAGATGATATAGAAGGTATATTCTTCTTTTTTGAATTAGAAGATATGAGATCATGGGCAGAAACAATATATGATGAGAAAGATATATATAGCGTAGAATTATTAAGATTTAATATAAAGGGTTTAGAATGGCATGTTCATTATATGGATATTGATGGTCTTTATATTGATCATTATCTACCAAATGGAATACCTCGTGATAAAATAGAATATGCAAGAATGTATGATAGAAAAACTGGTCTAATACAAACCTTAACTACTAAAACTGATAACCCAATAATAACATGGAATCCTCTTAATAAATATAAACCTATTAACCCTGGTAAAGCTTTATATTTAAGTGATAAACAAAAAAGATCAATTCAAATGAATTGATCTTTTATTAACAATTTTTTATATCTTTTATACCTATTTCTGGTATTAATACTTCATCATCAGAGTTAACTATAAACTCTACTGTCTTTGCAGCTTTCTCTATTTCTAATCCAGTAGATGTATCATAATCATTTCCTGCTTTTTTAAATAAATCTGTTTGCATAAATCCAGGATAGAAACCTGTTAACTTGATTCCTTTTTTACCTAAAGAGTTTTGAATAGATCTATTAAATCCTCTCATAGCCCATTTAGAAGCATTATATACTGTGGAGAAATCATCATTATCAAAACTTGCTTGAGAACATACATTTATAATAAGTCCTTTAGTTCTCTTATACATATCCTTTAATACTGCTTTTGTCATATATATAGGTCCTTTAGTATTAACATCTATACAATTACTTATTCTTTCATAATCTGTTTCTACTAAGTCTCCTGCAAGCCATACACCTGCATTATTTATTAATACATCTATTCTTCCATATTCATTAACAATACTATTAATTGTCTCATCTACTTCAGTATAATCTGTTACGTCACATACCCTATAGTCACAATTTAATTCTTTTGCAGCTTCACTAACTTTATCTTCATTATGAGAAACAATAATAATTTTATTATCACTTAATACTTTTGCAATAGCTTTACCTAAACCATCACTACCACCTGTTATTACTATTATCTTTTCCATAAGTTCTCCTTTAATAAATATTATAACATAAAAGAACAAGATTACTCTTGTTCTTTTTGTTGTTCTTCTTGTGGAACAAATTCTAATTTTCTTGGTTTCTTAAAATCACATTTCTTACAAGTAACTTTCTCAACCAATGCTTCTGATAAACGTGTTACTGAAACTATACAAGTTAAATCTCCATATAGTCCAAAATTATCATTAACAAAGTTCTTTATACCTGGAAGGACTTTATCAAACTCATTAATTGTATAGAATATTACTTCTTTGTTTCTAGGATGAGAAGCTATTGCAAAAGCTATATTATGAGCGTCTGCGCTAGTAAATTTTTTTGATGATGATGATGTTTCACCTTCGAAATAGAATGCTCCATTACCAGCAAGATCTATTTTACGATTGTTTTCTCCATAGTCAGCACCTGAACATTCATCATATTGTTCATGCATATGAAATAAAGGCCATAAGAAATATTCAGGAGTTGCATACCATAACGATCTTTCAGTTCGTAAAATTCGATTAGTTTCTTCATCTTCTCTTGCTTTTTCAATGCATACTTTAAAATGATTATCTGATACTGCGAATTCCTTATATCCGTATTCATCATTTTCATTATAAGAGTGTAACTCTATTTCTTGTAATCGATTTCTATCCTTACTAACATATAATCTAAGAATATATCTAGTATCACCATCCTTATCAGGATAAAACTCAAAAGTATGCTTTATTTGTCCCTTATTATCAAGGCATTGCTTATCATAAATATATTCTCCACCTAATGCATTAGGAATATGTGTAACCGCTCTATAATTATCTACATTTTTTAGGTCAGGATCCAATTCATAATGTTGAGTTTTAAGTAAATTATTATCTGTACCATAGAATGATAACTCATTATCACCAGTTTGTTCTACATTTATACTAAAGAAACTAAAACCTTGTTTTATAGCATTAAAATGTTTTTTTAATTCTTTAGCAATTATTTCTTCACTATTTAAATTTTTCATTTTTACCTCATTTCCATAATTGTTTATATAAAAACCCCTATGTGAGGCAATATTATAGCATATTAATTTAAAAAAAGCAAAAAAGCTGCATAAGCAACTTTTTTAAGAGCGAGGTGGAACAAATTTTAATGGTTTATAATTATCTAATTTATTCCAAACAACGTTCATATCATTACATTGTGTATCTAAAGTTAATGGTTCATTAGTTTTGCTATTAAATACTCTTGCATATTCAATTTCTTCTGGAGAAACACTATGAACCATATAAAATTCTTGTGGTTCATGTATTGATTGGCCACCTCTTACATGCCACTCTAATCCTTTTATATTAAATCTAAGTAATTCTAATTCTTCGGCATTTCTTTCATAATATATAGCATTAATCCAATCTCTCATATCATAAAGATTACAGATAAAGAAAACACTTTCCTCTGTTTCTCCGATAAACTTACTTCTTTCTCCAATTTGTGGTATTAATCCTTTTTCACATATACCTTTCATAGCATCTATATTTGTTATATGATATCCATATTGATCTCTTTCGAAAGGAGTTTCATCTAAAACAATCATATTCTCACCCACATAATAGGTATTATTATAAATTAAACTTAATATATATTCAATAATAAATAAAAAAAGGACTTATAAAAGTCCTATTTTTCTTAATGGGGCGGAATAAGGGAGTCGAACCCTTGCATAACAGAGCCACAATCTGCCGTGTTAACCACTTCACCAACTCCGCCATAAAAATTACATAAATAACTATATCATAATATTTTGTAAATAACAAGTATATTCTGGCTTTTTTACTTAACAATTTAATTTTTCAATGTTAAAATTTACTTAGGTGAATATATGAGAGCTAGAGTTGAAAAAAGTAGAGAATTACTATTTCTTGTATTTATGTTTTTTACTTTTTCTATAATAGGTTGGCTATGGGAAGGAATATATGATTTATTATATTTCGGTGTACTTGCTAATCACGGATATTTATTTGGACCATGGTTACCTATATATGGATTTGGTGGAATTGGAATGTATCTAATACTAAATAGATTTAAAAAATACCCAATTGTTGTATTTATGGGATCATTTGTATTTTGTACAATTATTGAATATTTCACTGGATTATATTTAGAAACTACTCAAGGTAGAACTTGGTGGACTTATAAAAATATGCCATTTAATATAGAAGGAAGAATATGTTTAATAGCTTCTATATTCTTTGGACTATCAGGTATATTATTAATATATTTTATAGCTCCTAAATTAAGAGAGTTATTTAAAAAATTAGATTATAAAAGAGTTTCAATTATAATATTATTCTTATTAGCATTATTAACTATAGACTTTGCACATTCTATAAAACAACCAAATATAGTTATAAGACATCATGTTATTAATCCTCCAATTGGAGACTTTAAATTATTCAAAAAAAAGTAGAATCATTTGATTCTACTTTTATTTTAATTTAATAATTGCATACATAATAACTATTCCAATTATAATAGCTATTATACTGATAATAATTGCACTTGCATTACCTTTTTGACTAGATTCATCAGGAATTTCTTCAGGCATTACTTCTTTTACTTCTTTATCTTCAAATACAGTTGGTGCTAAATTATCATCTTCTACTTCTACTCTAGGAGCTTCAACTACTGGTTCTTCTATAACTGGAGTTGGTGCAGTAAATGGAGTTACATCAGGTGTTATTTCTTCTTCCTCTACTTCAGGTTCATTTACTAGTGCTGCTGCTTCCTCTTCTTGTTTCTTAGCTAGATAATCTCTATATTTAATATCCATTTCATTTTTAAATGAATTTAATTCTGATTCAATAACTTCAAATGGTTTGCTTAAATCATCATTGCTGTATTTCTTAAGAACTTCTACATATTCTTCTTGAGTAATAACAGGATTGTTTTTAGCATATTCATTTAATCTATCAATTATTTCTTTCCTTCTTAATTCTTTTAGATCAGATTTATATTTTTCGAAAAGTTGCTTCTTTTCTTCATCTGTATAATTAGTGTTGTTTAAAATTTGCATAACATTTTCGTTGTTATAATCAAACTTATTTACCATAACCCTGCCTCCTATCATATATACATATATATTATACCTTTAATATAAAGGTTTTGTAAAGGTTTTTTGGCAATTTATAATGAAAAAAAGGCCATTATGACCTTTTTAAAAATTAAACATTAATAATGATGGCTTTAATATCATAATTAATCCAATCAATAATAAAAGTATACCTGCAACTAAATGAGAATACTTAGTTAACTTAGTAGATATTCCAGTTATTTTAGAAGATATTACTGCAATTAAGAATATTACAATATCATCTATTAAGAAGAATAATATATATAAGAACATATATATAATATACTCTGCTAATGATAATTCATTTAAAGATAATATTTGAGTAAACATAACTGGTAATCCAAGTGAACATGTTAATTCAATTATATTAACACTGAATGCAAGAATTATAATTCCACATAATGCTATTATAAATTTCTTTTCATTAACTATTTTTTTAATTGAATCTATTATCTTCTTTCTTTTAGTAGGTTTAACTACTTCACATCCATCATCTTTTTTAGTAGCTTTATAGAAGTTATTTAAATTAATAAAACCAGCGATTAATGCGATTAATGCCACTATAAATCTAATTATTGATATTTGATTTATAAACATTGCTAAATTTAACCAAGTTAGCATAATGCCTAAATATGTTAATCCAGAAAATATAATGAATGTTAATCCTAGTATTATTAGTTTCTTTTTATCTTTGTTATTAATTAATAAAGTAATTAAGAATAATAATATCCACATAGCGCATGGATTAAAACCATCTACAAATCCAAGTACTATAGATAATAATGGCAACGATACAGTTTTAGCATTTACTTTACCAAGTATTGGTAATTCATATTCTTTATCTTTTGGTTTTTCATCAGTTATCTTTTCACATACTCCAGTCTCTTCATTATATTCTTCTCCATCACTACATTTTATTTTTTCTATATGTGATCCTTCATCTATTAGTTTTATAACATCAACTGGATTCTTTTTAGTTCTATAAGCATTTATTTCTTTTTCTATTTCTTTATCTGTAGATCCTTTTCTATATCCTATTATTGCATTTTCTCCAATAACTAAATATGGAACTCCACTACCATGATTATTAATTTCATCTTGTACTTTAACAAGTAATTCTCTATTTTCTTTACTATTCCATACTTCATATTTAACAAGTTTAATATCATCATTTTCTTTTAAATATTCTTCAAAGAATTCTTCTTCCTCTGCACAATGAGGACAAGTTTCTCCATAGAATAAATATATATTATATTTAGATTTAGCTTCTGCAGATACTGGAACTAGTATTAATAGTAATAAAATTATAAAATATCTAAAAAACTTATTCATACTTCTTTAATACCTCTTCTATTTCTTTATAATTTTTTTCTCCATTTAATCTATCTATTTCTTTATTATCTTTCATAAATATTAATACTGGTAATATCTCATCTGGATGATATTCAGAAATATCATCCATATCAGAATCTAACTCTACTAATTCAAAATCATATTCTTTTTGTAACTTTTTTAGTGCATTACCTGTTATTATACAAGCTGGACACCATAAAGCACCTATCTTTATTATTTTCATAATATCACCAAGAACAATTATACTATATTTTAGAGATAAAAAAAAGAGTTATATTTATGTTATAATATATATAGAGGTGTTAATATGGATCAAAAAATATTAGAACTTGAGAAACGATTAGAAAAGTTAGAAAAAATTGAAAAAAGAAGAAAGAGTATCTTAATAATAAAAGTTAGTGCTATTGCATTATTAGTAATTGCTATCTTAGTAAGTGGTTATATTCTATATAGAAAAGTAGAAGAAACATTAAGACCATATAAAGAATTATTAGAAACTAAAGATACTGTTAAAGATAATGTTAATAATGGTATAGATAGTATTAAAGGATTATTTAATAAAAACTAGATTTATCTAGTTTTTTATTGATAAAATATAATAAATATGATATTATTTATTCGTACCCATTTAGGGGTGTAGTTAAATGGTATAATAGGAGTCTCCAAAACTTTTGTTGGGAGTTCGATTCTCTCCACCCCTGCCATTTAGATTATTAGTCGAACTGTTAGTTCGATTTTTTTATTTATATTGACACAAAAATAATAATATGTTATTTTAAAAGTGTCAGAGAGAATCTGATAATATAATAAGAAAGGATGTTATTTATATGAAAAATAATATTATTAACAAAATTCATCATCATATAGGTAACACTTATACTAATCGATAATTAATTAAGATATAGGTATAAGTGGTTTTAGTAATGCTTATACCTGTATGAATATAAATAAATAATAAAGAGTACAGGTTAATTAACCTGTACTCTTTTTGTATAGTGTATAAGCAAAAAATATTTAGAAAGGAATTATTTAAAATGAAAGAAAAAGAAATATTAAAAAAATTAGTTAGTTTTAATACTATTAGAGATAATCAAAATAAAGAGATAATGGATTATATAGAAAAATTTGTAAAAGAATATGGTTTTAATACCAAAAGAATTAATAAATGTTTAATTGCTTATAATGATGAAAATCCTAATATTGGTTTTTTGGGTCATACTGATACAGTAGATTATGAATCTTGGGATGGAAATCCATTTGAGCTTAAAGAAGATAATGATAAATTAATTGGACTTGGAGCATGTGATATGAAAGGAGGTATAGCAGCTATATTATCTGCTATAACAAGTATTGATCTAAATAAAAATAAACTAGCATTATATTTTACTAATGACGAAGAAATAGGCTTTGAGGGTATTAAAGATATAAAAGATTATATAGTCCCAGATAATATAATTATTTGTGAACCTACCAATAATATTCCAATATATGGTACTAAAGGATTATTAGAACTAGAAATAGAATTTTATGGAGTTAAATATCACTCTTCTTCTCCCGATAAAGGGATAAATGCTATTTATGAATGTATGGATTTTATAGATAAATTTAAAAAATATTATAAAACTAATATAAAAAAGGAAAATAATAACAATTTTGATATTCCATATACAACAATGAATATAGGAATGATAAATGGTGGAGAAACAATTAACTCCGTACCTGGTAAATGTATGATTACTATAGATTTTAGAATAGCAGATAATAATGATACAGAATTAATTATAAAAGAAATTAAAAGATTATTAAAATCCTATAAATCAACAATTAATATTATACAAAGTATTCCACTTAAAATTAATGATAGTGATATTAGTTTTATAGAAAAGATATCGTCAAAGAAAGAAATAAAATCTTATATAACTGAAGGATCATTTATTGATAAAAACTTTGTAATACTTGGTCCTGGACCAGATACTTCTCACCAAAAGAATGAATATATTAGTTATAGTTCTTTAGAAAAAACAGTTAAGATATATCAAGATATAATTAAATTCTATAATAATTAATGTAAAATAAAAAATTAACAAATGATAATGTTTTATTATTACATGTTATAATTATATTAGGTGATAAAATGACAATTGATAATATTGCTTTAGTAAGAGCTACTAATGTTATTCCTTTTGATGGAAGATTAAAACCTATTAGTGAGTCTCCTTATTTAATTAAAAATACAAATACATTACTAGCATTTGAGATTACAAATTTACTTAGAAATGCTGGTTTAATAGAACCATATGATTATAAGAAGGCATATGATGATGAAAGTTATGATAATGAATATAATGAAAGATTAAAAATGGTACTAAAAGATTATCTTCCATATATATCTGACTATAATTCAATGATATTATTTTCATTAAATGGATTAGTTCCTGATGATTCAGAAGGATGTGCATTTGGAAATAATACGTTTTCAAATAAAAAATGTGGTATTATTGATGGATTAAAGGAACACATTGATCAAGTAATATCATTAGTTCCTACAGATACTGCTATTAAAGGATCTATGGAATTATCTAGTAATGCGATTATTTTATTAGAAAAATCATATTATGAATCTCTTTCAAATGAACAAAAAGATATGTTATCAAATCTAAATATTAAACTTTTTGAGGGAAGTTTAAAAGAAGCAGTTAAAGAAACATTAAAGGAAACTGGAAGATATATTCCTGAAGATTTATCTTTAAGAAGAGGAGATCGTGGATATAAAGATTCAGATACTAAAGAAGAAACAGTATCTACTATTGATAGCATAGCAAGAGAAAGAAATATAGCACAAGTATTACATCTTGATGTTATCACTGGTCATAATGATGATTTAGATAAATTAGAAGATGTAAAAGACGAACAAAAGAATATACAAATAGTAATGGGATTTTATCAAAACCAATTTTATGAATACTTATTTCAAAATATGCATATAGAAGATGAGTATCTAAAAGAATGTCTTATGTCTATTGGAAGTCCTGTTTATATTAGTAAATTAGGTGAAAAAATACAAGAATTTGGATTAGAGAATTATAAAAAATTAGTAGAAGCTTATAATAAAGAATTAGAAAGAATGCAATCTTGTGGAGAATTATTAACGCCTGATGAAATAGTTAAAGCATATAAAAAAAAGAACCTTTAGGTTCTTTTTATATTTCTAATATTTCCATACTTCTTTTTATTAAATCATCTGATTTGCTATTAATTATTTTAATAGATCCTTTAGTATTATTACTTAATAAATTATTATTAGTTAGTTGTCTTTTAACTTCTCTTGCTATACCCTCGACTCCATCTAATAAGACAGTATTTGGTAATACTTTATTTATTTCTTCTTTTATTAATGAGTAATGAGTACATCCAAGTACTAAGGCATCTGCTAAATCTTTATATTCATCTAATAAATTATGTAATAAT